>Ga0208938_1000056_pt1 | contig 116373 bp, 107 predicted proteins | sample AD_UKC125_MetaG_FD_184434 | JGI IMG/M metagenome (GOLD analysis project Ga0208938, IMG submission 184434) | Active sludge microbial communities of municipal wastewater-treating anaerobic digesters from USA - AD_UKC125_MetaG (SPAdes) (version 2) | ecosystem: Engineered > Bioreactor > Anaerobic...
CCGTAATGCGCGCCCAGCGATTCGATGATCTGGAAGTAGAACTGGTTTTTCCTGTCCCAGCCGCGAATCGCCCCGGCCCCCAGCGACAGCGCCGGGTTGCTGACGACGCGCCGGGGGTCGAAAAACTGGATCACCCCGAGGCCATCGCATTTCGGGCAGGCGCCCATCGGATTGTTGAAGGAAAAGAGACGCGGCTCCAGTTCCTGCAGGGCGTACGAGCAGACCGGGCAGGCAAATTTCGCCGAGAACATGTGTTCCGTGCCACTGTCCATCTCCAGCGCGACCGCCCGGCCGTCAGCATGGCGCAATGCTGTCTCGAAGGATTCCGCGAGGCGCTGGCGCATGTCCTCGCGCACCCTCAGACGGTCGACGACGACATCGACATTGTGCTTGTGCGACTTGGTCAGCCTGGGCACCGAGTCGATCTCATGCACCGCGCCGTCGACCCGCACCCGGGCAAAACCCTGAGCGCGCAGTTCGGCGAAGAGATCCATCTGCTCGCCCTTGCGGTTGGCGACCACCGGGGCGAGGATCATCAGCCGGGTTTCTGCCGGCAGCGCCAGCGCGGCATCGACCATCTGCGACACCGTCTGCGCCTCGAGCGGCAGGTCGTGCTCGGGGCAATAGGGCGTGCCGGCGCGAGCGTAGAGCAGGCGCAGGTAATCGTGAATCTCGGTCACCGTGCCGACCGTCGAGCGCGGGTTGTGGCTGGTCGCCTTCTGCTCGATCGAGATGGCAGGCGACAAACCCTCGATCAGGTCGACGTCGGGCTTCTCCATCAACTGCAGGAACTGCCGGGCGTAGGCCGACAGCGACTCGACGTAGCGGCGCTGGCCCTCGGCATAGAGGGTGTCGAACGCCAGCGAGGACTTGCCCGATCCCGACAGGCCGGTGATCACGATCAGCCGGTTGCGCGGCAGATCGAGATTGATGTTCTTCAGGTTGTGGGTGCGCGCACCGCGAATGCGGATGGTTTCCATGGTACCGACGTCATGTTGAATTGAAGCAGCCGCTCACTATACGCAAGTTCGTCCGCCGGACCACCACGGAACCCCGGCCGCACCGACAATCAGCCCGGCGGTGCTTGCGTCAGGGACAGCGTGACGTGGACCGTGCCATCTGCAATCGTCTTCTTCAGCGGCCAGCCGACGGCGGAGAAGACCTTGAGCATGGCCGCGTTGGCGACGAGGACTTCCGCGATGAAGCGCAAAATTCCCCGTTTCCGGGCAATCCGGCCAAGATGCACGAGCAATCGCCGGGCGATTCCCTGGCCGTGAAAATCCTCCTCGACGATGAAGGCGACTTCCGCCACGTCAACGCCACAGCAGGCGTAGCTCGATGACGCGATCACGACCTCCAGGCCATCCACCCTATGGGTGACGATCAGGGCAACCCGGTTATCGAAGTCCATCTCCCGGATCAGGCGGTAGTCCGCCTCGCTCAGTCCGTCCTTGAAACTGAAGAAGCGGGTATAGATGGATTCCGGGTCAAGATTCCGGAACGCCTCGGCCATCCGCTCGCCATCGTCGGGATGCAGCGCCCGGATGCAGACCTCCATGCCATTGCGCAAGACCTCCCTGACGCAGTAACTCCGCGCATCGATCACCCAACCATCCTCCCACGCCAGTCAATTTCTTTTTTTGCCCGAAAGCCCGCGGCCATAACCGCTCCACACCGGAGCCTCGCCCGGTGCCGATACCCGCACAGACTGCCAGAAATGCCAATACCCGCACAGACTGCCAGAAATCCGGGGCCAACTCCAGAGGTGCGGGCCGCAAGCCGCTTTCGCTAGCGCACGACCTTGCGCCACTCCTGCTCGAAATAGCGGACCAGCGCCTGGTTGTTGAGGCGGTTGACCTCGGCCGGAACGCGCGCCATGTCGGCCGGGAAGCGGAACAGGTCAGGAACGATCTCCGGCGTCAAAAACCGGGTTTTCCCGGGGTCGACCGCAACCGGCACGAATTCCTGACGCCCGGCGATGATGAAGCCCCATTCGCCGAACGACGGCACCAGCGCATGATACGGCGCCGTCCTGAAGCCGACATCCTCGAGCGTCGTCACCACGCACCAGAACGACTGCCGGGCGTAAAGCGGCGACGTCGACTGGACGACGATCAGGCCGCGCGCCGCCAGGCGCTTTTCCAGCAGTCGGTAGAAGGCCGAGGTGTACAGCTTGCCGAGCGCGAAATTGGCCGGGTCGGGAAAATCGATGACGATGAAGTCGAAGTGGTCCCGGCTCTCTTCCAGCCATTGCAGGGCATCGGCATTGATCACCGTAACGCGCTCGGATTTGAGCGATCCGGAATTCAGTGCCACCAGTGGCGGGGCGGTTGCGAAGAGGTCGGTCATCGCCGGATCGAGATCGACCAGCGTCACCGCTTCCACGTTGGGGTATTTGAGGATCTCGCGCAACGCCAGTCCGTCGCCGCCGCCGAGCACCAGGGCGCGCTTCGCAGCAGGCAGCGCAGCCAGTCCGGGATGAACCAGCGCCTCGTGATAGCGGTATTCGTCATGCGACGAGAACTGCAGGTTGTTGTTCAGGAACAAGCGCAGGTCGTCACGCCAGCGGGTGACGACGATGCGCTGATAGGGCGTCGTCTCGGCATGGACGATCTCGTCGGCGTAGAGATGTGCCTCGGCCAGCGTCGTCAGTTGCCCGGCTCCGGCGAAACCGGCGGTCAGCGCGCCGAAAGCAGCCCAGGTCTGCACCGCCAGCCCGCGCCGCGCCGGCAACTGATCGCGGAACAGATGCAATGCCCACAGCGCCACCGCGACATTGAGCAGGCCGAAGAGCAACCCGGTACGCACCATGCCGAGGTGTGGGGCGAGGAGCAGCGGAAACAGGATCGAGACCGCCAGCGCACCGAGATAATCGAAAGTGAGCACTTGCGAAACCAGATCCTTGAACGCCAGTTCGCGCTTCAGGATGCGCATTACCAGCGGAATTTCCAGCCCGACGAGAACGCCGACGCCGAATACCGCGAGATAGAGCAGCAGCCGGAACGGCGCCGGCAGCCAGACGAACGCCAGAAACAGCCCGACCGCCGAAAAGCCGCCGAACAGACCGACCATCAGTTCGATCTGGATGAAGCGCCCGATCAGATCGCGCGCGATGTACTTCGACAGCCACGAACCGACCCCCATTGCGAACAGGTAGGCGCCGATCACCGTCGAGAACTGCGTCACCGAATCGCCAAGCAGATACGACGACAGCGCACCGGCGATCAATTCATAGGCCAGCCCGCACGAAGCGATGACGAAAACGGAGAAAAGAAGCGCATGCCGCATGGGCATCGATGCTACCCTGAATCGACGAGCCGGTGACTTGATCCGACGCTTGCCGTGCGACGGAAATCTCCGGTCACCGAAGACGGTCAAGCAAAATCGACAATCCACGCTCCGGCCCGCGCCGGGGTGACGAACAAATCAGCACTTTCCGACCACGACCCCGGAACAGCCGAGCCCGCGGAGCGGGCTCTTGCCCGGCTCCTGACGGAAGGCACCGGGGTCAGGGCAGCGTCACTCCCAGCGTCCACATCAGGCCCGCAGTTCCGAAGATGACCGTCTCGGCGCACACGCGATTGAAGCAGTAGCCGACGGCCGGAATGATCGCCGGTGCAAAACCGGAGCTGTTGAAGGGGATCTTGTCCTGATATTCGCCTTTATAGCCGTGGACCACGCCGGCGGCCAACCTGACGTAGGCCGCCGGTGCCGAGTCGAATGGTCGCCACAACAGGCCCCCGAAGACGAACTGCGACGGCTGGCTGAAGGAGTTGCTGAAGGCCGCCGCGCCGACGACCACCTGTCCTTCGAGCCAGCGCTCCGGCAGTCGCCACTCGCCGTAGATCAGCTTCTGCGTGTTGTTGTGGTCGGGCTGCGGATTCCAATGCACCGTTGCCAGGCTGGTCTGGAAGTAGAAGCGATCGGTGCGCCAAGGCTCGGGGGCATCCCACACGGAAGCCGTGGCCGCTGGCGTCGCCCCGGTACCCACGCCAGTGCCGGCCGGCTCTGCCACCGCCGATGCAGCGCCAAGGCAGCCCGCGGCGGCGAGAAGAAGCGCCGGCACGCGACACGCCCGCACAGGCGCAACGCGGTTTACAATGACGGACAGGGAAGGGAGTGTCCGTGCGCCCAGGGCACAACGCGAAAGGGAAAGCATGGCATCTCGCAAAAAGGGACAGCCCATCGAAGGGCAAGTCGCGCAGTATATTTTCCGCAACCAACCCCGGTCAATGCCCGCTCAAAGTAAATTTCTTCTCCTCCATCCTGATGCCCGGCGAGGCAGTGGGCGTGAGCAGGCGCCCACGATTCTGCAAAAGCCGTTGTTCCTCTACCTCGCCTCCATAGCTCCCCACATCCCTTTCCAGCCCCAAGGGAAAGGTTAGCGAAGCGTACAGACAGCAAGAAATAGAATGCCCGCGCCTACGCTGCCTTGATCCCGATCTTCGATGGTAGCGTGACCAATGCAAAGTTCTCTGGCGACGCGAGAGCGACGAGAAACCTTCCTGCCGCAGGAGTTTGAAATCTTCGAACTGCTGGCCGCCCCCTCCGAAACTACCAACCTTTACGCGCAGAGTCCCAATCTGGTGTAGCGCATGCAGGTCGGCATCACCAGGCTTGCCTGGGAGATGGCATCGTCGCTACTGTTCCTCGATACGTTCCGGCTGACCTTCGGCGCCACGCCGGTTGCCCGTATTCTTTCGGTTCGGTTCAGCTAGGGTGGCTGTGTGGGTGGACTGGGCCGCCAGTCCGCCCCGTACGCATGCGGCGCAAACTCACTCGCCCGGATCAACCGCTGGCGGAAGCTGTCGGCGCACAGGGAAATTGGTGGCCGGGTGGGTCGATCGGTTGGTGTTGGGAGGGGAATCTTGGACGCCGGGCAAGAGGGATCGAGTGTCCTGGCAGCCATTTCCGGAACCAGAACAGACAGTCCGCTCAATTCTTCGAGCAACTGCTGACGAGGCGTCGCCGGCGTGTCGTGATCGGGGTGGCTGCCAATGGCGGCAAGGCGGAAGGCAACCGAATAGCATGTCGCCCGTTCGGTCTTTCCGCGGGAGAGCACACAATCGCCGTAGCCGTAAATAGGTAATGACAGCAACATCGATGATGATGGCTATTGCTGCCTCGTCGTGTGCAGCGATCAATCCACAATGAAGCGGCCCATGGTTCTGCTTCGGATCGGCCACAATCCTGTCGTTACCCCATTTCGCCAGGAAATGCCGACAGACTCCTAGCCCTCGCCACGCTGCGTCGTTTCGCTGGTCAAGGCGAAATGAAGACTTACCCCGCCGTCAGCAACCAACATGTTGAGCGCCGCAATGCGCGCTTGGCCAGCAGCGTTGGGCTGGATCGCAGCCACCAGGTGGCGGCCGGAGAACAGGTCGGGCGCCTCGGCGATGTCGCCGGCGGCGTAGATGCCGGGTACCGAGGTCTGGATCGTGTTGTCGACCAGCACGCCCTTGGCGACGTGCGCCGCCGTCCCTTCGAGAAAGGCGGCGTTGGGCGCCACGCCGGCGGCGACGATCAGCAGGTCGCAGTCGAGCTGTTCGCCGGTCAACAGGGTCACGGTCAACGGTACCTGTTCGTCGCCCCCGATGCGCTCGACGCCAGCCCTGGTCACCACCCGCACACCCTGCTGCTCAACCCAGCGCTTGATCATGCCGCCGGCTTCCGGCGTCATCATGCGCGGCACCATGCGGTCGCCCATTTCGAACGGACAGGTGTTCATGGACCAGGCATCGGTGCACTGCGTACAGGTGTAGGGAACCTTGCACCTTTGTGTTCGAGAAATTGAGGGCCTTGATACGCGACCTTGACGAATTGACCGTTCCGCTGTGCTCGTAGGAACAAGTCATCTCGCACTGCAGGCATCCGGTACATTTCGCCGGATCGATGTGAAGCGACCTCTGCATGGTGTCTCTTCCATGAATTGCTGGGTGTCGTCAGGAACGGTGTACCACGGGTTTTCCGCTTGCCGGAGCCAGATCTCCTTTTCTCGGGCGCTATCATTCCGCAGCGCAGCAAATGCCCGCAACATCTGGTTACACAAAGCTACGAAAGCACGACAGACATGGTCTTCGGGACTGCCTAGAGTGTGATCATCTGTTGAACCCCTCCTCTCGAAATCCCCCCTTTCGAGAACTTCCACCCCGCCACCCGGCGGGGTTTTTTTGCCTGCCATCCGTCTTCCGGTTTCACTACAAGCCGCTATAATTTAATACTTGAACTTTTGCGGATTGAGGTAATCAGCATGGCCGAACAATATTCTTCCAAAGGCATCATGATCGCGACCATCGTCGTGGCCATTATCCTGACTGCAGTTGTGGTCCCCTTCTCCATGAAAGCCGAGAAATCCGCAGCCGACGCCAGCAGTACGGATCAGGCCGATAGCCGCATCCAGCCGGTTGCCAGGTTCGAATTGGCCAAGGCTGCCCCCGCCGCTGCTGCCGGCCCCAAGGATGGCGCTACCGTTTTCAACACAGTTTGCGGCGCCTGTCATAATACCGGCGTCGCCGGCGCACCCAAGGCGGGCGACAAAGCTGCTTGGGCGCCGCGTATCGCACAGGGCAACGACACCCTCTACAAGAACGCAATTACCGGCAAGAACGCGATGCCTCCGAAGGGTGGCGCAGCCGATCTGTCCGATGACGAGATCAAGCATGCGGTCGATCACCTGGTGGGCCTGTCCAAGTAATCGTCGGGCAGTGTGAAAAGGGAGGCTGAGGCCTCCCTTTTTCGTTAACCCAACAGGGCGCCTCGTGGGCGCCCTGTTCAGGCCGGCTTCTGGTCGGCCGCTTCAGGTTGCTGCAAGGACACTCACTTCTTTGTCGGGTCGGCCGCCTTGACCGCCTCAGCCTTCGGCGCTTCGTCAGCGTGGGTTCCCGGGGTCTTCGGCGCAGCCTTCCTGGCATGCTTCTGCTTGCTGCCGTTGCTCGGCACCTTCCCTTCGGGTGCAGCAACAGCCGGTTTGGCTTCCGGCGCCTTGGCTTCGGGCTTGGGCGCTTCGCTCTTGACGACGGCGGCCGGAGCGGCAGCAGTGGGCTTGACTTCCGCAGCGGGCTTGACGTCAGTGGCGTGAGCGATGCCGAAAGCGGCCGCGAGGGCGAGGGCGATAAGTTGCTTGGTCATGTTGAATCTCCTTGGGCTGGTTTGTTCTGGACTTCATCCGGCTTTGCGAAATCGCGCTGCCTTATTTCGAATAACGCTAGCGGGCGCCGCCCGGATGTCATCAGAACGGTAACCCGCTGTAACCTGCTGTGACCAAGCCGTTAGCGCTTGTTGCCGGCCAGCATGGCCTTCAGCGCGTCGAGCCGGGCGCTGCCTGTGGCCTTGTCCGGCGCAACGGACTCCTGGCCGCCGGTGAACCGGATGTCCTCGCTGCCCATTTCGGCGATAAAGCGCGAGGGTTCGCCGGGTATGAATTCACGCGCCTGCTTGCGGCGCTCGCAGTAGGACAGGTGCAGCGAGCGCTGGGCGCGGGTGATACCGACATACATCAGCCGGCGTTCTTCTTCAAGTTTCACCGGGTCGAGGGACTCGCGGTGCGGCAGGATGCCTTCTTCGACGCCGACCAGGAAGACGTGCCGGTATTCCAGGCCCTTGGCCGCGTGCAGGGTCGACAACTGCACGGCGTCGATGTCATCGGAATTCTGCTTGTCGAGCAGGCTGATCAGCGCAATGCCTTGCGTCAGGTCGATCAAGGTCTTGCCGTCTTCCTCGCCCTTCCTGTTGAGCCATTCGGTGAATTCGCAGACGTTGCCCCAGCGCGTCCGAGCGGTACGTTCCTCTTCGTGATCATGGAGATGGGCTTCGTAGTCGATGGCCTTCAGCAGGTCGGGGAGCACCTGCTGTGCCGGTTCGCTTCCGGCCCGTTGCCGCAGGCGGACGATGAACCGGCAGAACGCAAGGAGTGGCTCGATCTGGCGTGCCTGGACCCGATGCGCAAAGCCCTCCTCGCTGGCGGCACGGAGCAGCGAGACATGGCGCTCGCCGGCGTACTGGCCGAGCACCTGCAGAGTCGCTGTGCCGATACCGCGCCTGGGCGTCGTCGCGGCGCGGATGAAGGCCGGGTCGTCGTCCGCGTTGGCCAGCAAGCGCAGGTAGGAAATGATGTCCTTGATTTCCGTCTTGTCGAAAAATGACTGGCCACCGGAAAGAACATAAGCAATCTTCTGGTTGCGTAGCTGTGTCTCCAGCAGGCGCGCCTGGTGGTTCGAGCGATAGAGGATGGCGTAATCCCTGAACTGGCCGCGATGCTCGAAGCGGTGCGCCTGCAGTTTCATGACCACGCCTTCGGCCTCCGTCTCGTTGTCCTTGCAGGCAGTGACGGAGATCTGATCGCCGTGGCCGAGTTCGGACCACAGCTTCTTGTCGAACAACTTTTGGTTGTGGGCGATGACGTTGTTGGCCGCCTTGAGAATTCTTACGGTCGACCGGTAGTTTTGCTCCAGTTTGATCACCTTCAGCGCCGGAAACTCGGCCGGCAGCTTCTTCAGGTTGCCGATGTCGGCGCCGCGCCAGCCGTAGATCGCCTGATCGTCGTCGCCGACGGCGGTGAACTGGGCGCGGACGCCGGTCAGCAGCTTGAGCAGCTGGTACTGGCAGGCGTTGGTGTCCTGGTATTCGTCGACCAGCAGGTAGCGCAGGCGGTTCTGCCACTTCTCGGTGACCTCCGGATGCTCGCTGAACAGCTTGACCGGCAGGCCGATCAGGTCGTCGAAGTCCATGGCCTGGTAGGACTTCAGCGTTGCCTCGTAGGAGAAATACGCCTGCGCGGCCCGCGCTTCGATCTCGTTCGTTGCGAGTCTTCTGGCAGCTTCGGGCGTTACCAGCGCATTCTTCCAGTTGGAGATGATCGCCTGCAGGTGGCGCAGTGTCCCCTTGTCGATGGTCCCGGCGACGTCACCGACGATGCCGGCGCAATCGGCCGCATCGAAAATCGAAAAGCGGGGCTTGTAGCCAAGCAACCCTGCTTCCTCGCGCAGGATGCGCACACCGAGTGCGTGGAAAGTCGAAATCTGCATTTCCTCGGCCGTCGCCCGCGACAGGAGCCTGCCGACCCGCTCCTGCATCTCCTTCGCCGCCTTGTTGGTGAAGGTGATGGCGGCCACGTTGCGCGGCTCGAAGCCGCAGTCGCGAACGAGATAGGCGATCTTCTCCGTTATCACCCGGGTCTTGCCCGAGCCGGCACCGGCCAGAACGAGCAGGGGGCCGTCAAGGTAATGGATCGCTTCGCGTTGCTGGGGATTGAGGCCGGGCATGAGTCGGAATCCACAAGGGATACCGCCACCAGCAGAGCCGGTGACATAAAGGCGGCACCCCGGAGGTTCGGGGCGCAATGACTGAGCGGAGGAATTCTACCTCAGGCCTACCTCAGGCCGATCGAGCTGCTGTCCGGCGTCGGCCGGTGCATGTCAGACGATGTCGAGATGACCGATGCCGCTGGTCAGGTCGCGATCCTTGGATTCCTTGCCGTACAGCTTGATCTGCAGGCGCAGGTCGTTCAACGAATCCGCGTTGCGCAAGGCATCCTCGTAGCTGATCTTGCCGGCTTCGTACAGTTCGAAAAGCGATTGGTCGAAGGTCTGCATCCCGAGTTCGCGCGACTTCTTCATGATTTCCTTGATCTCGCCCACCTCGCCCTTGAAAATGAGGTCAGAAATCAGCGGCGAATTGAGCATGATCTCGATTGCCGCCACCCGCCCCTTGCCGTCCTTCTTGGCGATCAGGCGTTGCGAAACCATGGCGCGCAGGTTGAGCGAGAGGTCCATCAGCAATTGGGAACGGCGGTCTTCGGGGAAGAAGTTGATGATGCGGTCGATCGCCGTATTGGTGCTGTTGGCGTGCAGCGTCGCCAACGCCAGGTGGCCCGTTTCGGCGAAGGCGATCGCGTAATCCATCGTGTCGCGGTCACGGATTTCACCCATGAGAATGACATCCGGCGCCTGGCGCAGCGTGTTCTTCAGGGCCGGCTTCCAGTTGTCGGTATCGACGCCGATTTCGCGCTGCGTGATGATGCAGTTCTTGTGCTCGTGAACGTATTCGATCGGGTCTTCGACCGTGATGATGTGGCCGAAGCTGTTCTCGTTGCGGTAATCGACGAGAGCGGCCAGCGAAGTCGTCTTGCCGGTACCGGTGCCGCCGACGAAGATGACGAGACCGAGCTTGGTCATCGCGACGTCCTTGAGAACGGGCGGCAGGCCGAGTTCGTCAAGGGTCGGAATAGCCTGGTTGATGGTCCGGCAGACGACGCCGACGCGCCCCTGCTGAATGAAGGTGTTGACCCGGAAGCGGCCGATCCCGGCCGGCGAGATGGCGAAGTTGCATTCCTTGGTCGCTTCGAATTCGGCCGCCTGCCGGTCGTTCATGATCGAGCGCGCCAGTTCCTGGGTGTGCTGCGGCGTCAGGAGTTGATTGGAAACAGGCATGATCTTGCCGTCGACCTTGATGGCCGGCGGAAAGCTTGCCGTGATGAACAAGTCCGACCCCTTCTTCTGCACCATCAGGCGCAGGAGGTCGTGCATGAATTTCATTGACTGGTCGCGTTCCATAACCCTTCCTCTTTCCCTGATTTTCGCCGGCTCAGCCGGGGAAGTTATCCTTGTTGGTCGCCCGCGCCCTGGCCTCGGCATTGGACACCACGTTGCGCCGCACCAGGTCGAGCAGGTTCTGATCCAGCGTCTGCATCCCGAAATTCTGACCAGTCTGGATCGCCGAGTACATCTGTGCCACCTTGTTCTCGCGAATCAGGTTGCGGATGGCCGGGGTGCCGATCATGATTTCGTGGGCCGCGACGCGGCCCATGCCGTCCTTGGTCTTGAGCAGCGTCTGCGAAATGACGGCGCGCAGCGATTCGGAAAGCATCGAGCGGACCATTTCCTTTTCCGCCGCCGGGAAGACGTCGACGATCCGGTCGATCGTCTTGGCCGCCGATGAGGTGTGCAGCGTGGCGAACACCAGGTGACCGGTTTCCGCCGCCGTCAGCGCCAGGCGAATGGTTTCGAGGTCGCGCATCTCGCCGACGAGGATGACGTCCGGATCCTCGCGCAATGCGGAGCGCAGGGCGTTGGCGAAGGACAGCGTGTGCGGGCCGACCTCACGCTGGTTGACCAGGCACTTCTTGGCCTCATGAACGAACTCGATGGGGTCTTCGACAGTCAGGATATGCGCGTATTCGTGCTCGTTCACGTGATTGACCATGGCCGCCAGTGTCGTTGACTTGCCCGAACCGGTCGGGCCGGTCACCAGCACGATGCCGCGCGGGTATTCGGCAATGTCCTTGAAGACCTTCGGGCAATTGAGGTCTTCAAGTGACAGGATCTTGGAGGGAATGGTCCGGAAGACAGCGCCGGCGCCACGTTGCTGATTGAACGCATTGACGCGGAAACGGGCCAGGTTGGGGATTTCGAACGAGAAATCGCACTCCAGCGTCTCTTCATAGATCTTCCGCTGGGTGTCGGTCATGATGTCGTACACCATGCTGTGCACGTCCTTGTGCTCCATCGCCGGCAGGTTGATGCGGCGCACGTCGCCATGGACACGAATCATCGGCGGCAAGCCCGAAGACAGGTGAAGGTCGGAAGCCTTGTTCTTGACTCCAAAGGCCAGCAGTTCTGTAATGTCCATGCGGATCGTCCTTAGGGCACGTGTATACTGAAAACAGAGGGAATTCCAAACAATTATGAGCGCAATCGCCTCCAGCCTGCAAGCAGTCAGACGACGTATCGCCACGGCGGCACAGGATTTTGGCCGTTCGCCACGGGAAATAAGCCTTCTGGCGGTCAGCAAGACCTGGCCGGTGGATTGCGTGCTCGAGGCAAACAGGGCGGGACAGCGGTTATTTGGCGAGAACTACGTGCAGGAAGGTGTGGCCAAGGTGCTTGCGACGGCCGGCCTCGGTCTCGAGTGGCATTTTATCGGCCCGTTGCAGAGCAACAAGACGCGACTGGTTGCCGAACATTTTTCGTGGGTACACTCGATCGAGCGTCTGAAAGTGGCCGAGCGGCTCTCCGCGCAGCGTCCGGAAGACCTGCCGCCGCTTTCTGTCTGCATCGAGGTGAATGTTTCGGGTGCTGCAACCAAGAGCGGTTGCACACCGGAGGAGGCGCTGGAACTGTGTCAGGCAGTTTCCGGTCTGCCCCGCTTGAAGCTGCGCGGTTTGATGGCGATTCCCGACGCGGTGGACGATTTTGCAGCCCAGCGGGTGCCATTCCGCCGGTTGCGCGAGTTGGGCGAGCAAATTCATGCTGCCGGACTGCCGTTCGATACCCTTTCCATGGGAATGTCCCACGATCTTGAAGCGGCTGTTGCCGAAGGTGCGACCATTGTCCGCATCGGCACGGCAATTTTTGGTGAGAGAGGTCACGCATGAAGATTTCCTTCCTCGGTGGCGGCAACATGGCGAATGCGCTGATCGGTGGCATGTTGCAGCAGGGGTTCACCGCCTCCGACATCGACGTCATCGATCCCGGCGCCGACGCCCGCGTCCGGCTGGCTGCGACTTATGCGGTCAACTGCGTGGAATCGGCCGACATGCTGGCGGAAATCGGCGATCTGCTGGTTCTGGCGGTCAAGCCGCAGCAAATGAGGGAAGCCGTCGCTCCGCTGGTCGGCAGACTGGGCGATGCTGTCGTGGTGAGCATTGCCGCCGGACTCGACATGGCGACACTTTCACGCTGGCTGGGCGGGCACCGCCGGATCGTTCGCTGCATGCCGAATACGCCGGCGCTGATCGGCGCCGGGATGACCGGGTTGTGCGCGCTGCCGGAAGTAAGCGACGATGAACGTTTCGCCGCCGACCGTGTGCTGCGCTCGGTCGGCACGACCGTGTGGATCACCGACGAGGCCAGTATGGACGCCGTCACTGCGGTTTCCGGCAGCGGCCCGGCCTACGTCTTTCTGTTCATCGAAGCTCTGGAACAAGCAGCCGCCGAGCTTGGTCTTGCCCCGGAACAAGGCCGCCAGCTGGTGATCGGAACGGTACAGGGCGCTGCGGCGCTCGCCGCACAATCGCCGGAACCGACTTCGGTGCTGCGGGAGAGGGTGACCTCGAAGGGGGGGACCACGGCAGCTGCATTGGCCGTCATGTCCGAAAAGGGTGTGCGGGAAGGCATCGTCAGCGGCGTCAGGGCGGCCGAAGCGCGCGGCCGGGAACTGGGCCGCTTGCTGGGAGCGAGCTGATGCAGGTGCTGATCTTTCTCGTCGATGCCGTTGTCAGCTTCTTCTGCACACTGTTCCTGCTGCGTTTCCTGATGCAATTGACGCGCGTCTCGTTTGCCGGGCAGTTCGGCGATTTCGTGGTCAAGCTGACGAACTGGGCGGTGAAGCCGCTGCGCCGCGTCATCCCCGGCATCGGCGGCATCGACTGGGCCAGCCTGGTTGCGGCACTTGTCCTGCAACTCCTGCTGTCAGCGTTGCTGGTCGGCCTCGCGGGCCCGTCTGTGGCGATTGCTGGCGGCGCTGTGGCGTTGATGGCGCTTTCGCTTGCCGTGCGCACCCTGCTGCGCCTGACGATCTATATCGTGATCGGTGCGCTTATCCTGCAGGCGGTATTGTCGTGGATCAATCCCTATTCCCCGTTGGCGGCTCCCGCCAATCAGCTGACAAGGCCGATCCTCGACCCGATCCGGCGCTTCGTGCCGCTCATTTCCGGCATCGACCTCTCGCCGCTGATTGCCATCCTGCTGCTGCAGGCAGTCCTGATGTTCCTGTGAACGACTGGTTTCGCGTCGGGGACGACGGCTGCATCACATTGCATCTCCACATCCAGCCCGGCGCGAAGACGACTGGATGTGCCGGACTGCATGGCGACTCCCTTAAGATCCGCCTTGCGGCGCCGCCGGTCGACGGCAGGGCCAACCTGGCACTGCTCAGGTTCCTTGCCGATGCGCTCAAACTTCCTCCTGCCGCAATCGTCCTCAAGAGCGGCCATGCCTCGCGGCGCAAGGTGCTTGAAGTCCGCGGGGCAACGCGAGAAGCAGTCGCCGCTCTCTCTCAGCCTTCGTAAACGACACGGCCGGCAACCAGGGTCGCCTTGACCTTGCCGGTCATCATGCAGCCTGTCCAGGGCGAGTTCTTGCCACGGCTCTTCAATGCCTCCGCCGTCAACTGCCAGGTCGCGTGCGGGTCGAAGATGCAGACATCGGCGACGCTGCCTACGGTCAGTTGGCCGCTTGCCAGTCCAAGGACTTCGGCCGGGGCCGAGGTAATCCTGTCCAGTGCGGCAGGCAGGGAAACTCCGGCGGCTGCGGCCCATTTCAGGGTCAGCGGCAGCAGTACCTCGAGACCGGTCGCACCCGGCTTGGCTTCACCGAACGGGAGGAGCTTGTCGTCAGCGCCAACCGGGGTGTGGTCGGAGCAGATGGCGGCGAGGCCGGTCGCCGCCGCGCGGGACAGCGCCTGACAGTCGCTCTGGGCGCGTAGCGGCGGGCAGAAGCGGGCATGCGGGTCGAAAAAGCCGATATCGTCTTCGGTCAGCAGCAGGTGATGGACGCCGATGTCGCAGGTGACGGGCAGCCCTTCGTCGCGGGCCGCACCGACCAGCACCACCCCGGCCGCCGAGGACAGGCGCGTGAGATGGACCCGACAGCCCGTGTCGCGCACCAGTTGCAGGATGGTGGCGATGGCAATGGTTTCGGCAGCAACCGGAATGCCGGCCAGGCCAAGGCGGCTGGCAACTTCACCTTCGTGAGCGATGCCGTTGCGCGACAACCAGTAATCCTGCGGCTGCAGCCAGACCGAAAAGCCGAAGGTCGCAGCGTATTCCATGGCCCGCAGCAGCGCCTCGGTATCGACGACCGGGACCTTGGCCTGCGAGAAGGCGATGCACCCGGCCTTTCGCAAGCCGGCCAGTTCGGCCAGCCTTTCCCCTTGCAGACCTACGGTCAGCGCGCCGAGCGGCAGCACCCGGGCCTTGCCGATTTCCTTGGCGCGGTGGATCAGGCGATCTGCCAGTTCCGGTTCGTCGAGGGGCGGGACGGCATCGGGGGGCACGACGACGGAAGTCACGCCCCCGGCGACGGCGGCGGCCAACTCGGCCTGGATGCTGTTGAGACGGGCACCCAGGTCGACCAGCCCCGGGCAGACGACGCACCCGGCGGCGTCGACAATGCTCCCGGCAGCGAAGCCGGTCGGCGCTTCGCCCAGTGCGGCCACCCTGCCTTCGGCAATGAACAGCGAAATGCTGCGGTCGACGCCGTTCTTGGGGTCAATTACACGCCCGTTGCGAATTTCGATATTCATGTCAATTCCCCGCAACGATGCTCATCACGGCCATGCGTACCGCGATGCCGAAGGTGACCTGGGGCAGGATCACCGCCTGCGGTCCGTCGGCCACGGCCGAGTGAATCTCGATGCCGCGGTTCATCGGCCCCGGGTGCATGACGATGGCGTCCGGCCTGGCGAGGGCCAGCTTCTGCGGCGTCAGGCCGTAGTGGCGGAAGTATTCGCCGGCCGACGGCAGCAGGACACCGGCCATGCGTTCGTTCTGCAGGCGCAGCATGATGATTACATCACAATCCCTGAGACCCTCGTTCATGTCGTGGAAGACCTGCACGCCGAGCTTGTCCAGATGCTTGGGCAGCAGCGTTTCCGGCCCGATGGCGCGAACCTCCGGCACCCCCAGCGCGGTCAGGGCCTGGATGTCCGAGCGCGCGACGCGCGAATGCAGGATGTCGCCGACGATGGCTACGCGCAACCGGGCGAAGTCCTTCTTGTAGTGGCGGATCGTGTACATGTCGAGCAGCCCCTGCGTCGGGTGCGCATGGCGGCCGTCGCCGGCGTTGATGACATGGACGTCGTCACGGCCGATGCGCTGCAGATGTTCGGCGATCAGGTAGGGAGCGCCGCTCGAAGCATGACGGACGACAAAGAGATTGGCGTGCATGGCGCACAGGTTGTCGATGGTATCGAGCAGCGTCTCGCCCTTGGCGGTCGACGAGCGGTTGATGTCGAGATTGATGACGTCGGCCGAAAGGCGCTTGGCGGCGATCTCGAAGGTCGTTCGCGTGCGCGTCGAGTTCTCGAAGAACAGGTTGAACACGCTCTTGCCACGCAACAGGGGCACTTTCTTGACGTCGCGTACCGAGACTTCCATGAACGAGGCGGCGGTGTCGAGAATCTGGGTGATCACGGGCTGCGGCAGGCCATCGATCGACAACAGGTGGATCAATTCTCCAGTCCGGTTCAACTGAGGGTTATGCATTCGCGAGCCTCCAGGCGAGGCGGCCGTCGTCCAGCCTGCTCAGTTCCAGGCTTTCGCCGGCGCTCAGGGTCACCTCCCAGACGCAGTAAGCGGGCCCGATCGGCAGTTCGCGGCCGCCGCGGTCTGCCAGTACCGCCAGCGCCACCGATGCCGGGCGACCGTAGTCGAACAGTTCGTTGAGTGCGGCGCGAGTGGTGCGTCCGGTGTAGAGCACATCATCGACGAGAATAAGGTGGCGACCTTCGATGTCGAAGGGGATGACCGTCGGCTTGACCTGCGGGTGCAGGCCCTTCGCGGCAAAATCGTCGCGGTAGAAGGAGACGTCGATCAATCCGATATTCTCGGGCAGGCCGAGGAGTGCCTTGAGCCGTTCGGCAATCCAGGCGCCGCCGCTGAAGATGCCGATCAGCGCGGGCCGGCGATGCAGGTGCGGGCGGATCAGGTCGGCCAGTTGGCGGCACTGGATCTCGGCGTCAGGCAGGGGGCTGGGCAGGGGCGGCATGGTGCGGACTTTCGAACCAGGTTTGAAGGATGAGCTGGGCTGCCACGGCATCGCGCAGGGGCTTGGCGGACTTGCTGTTGTGGCCGGTTTCGCGAAGCCGGGCAGCGGCATGGAGCGACGTCAGACGCTCGTCGGCCAGGCCGACTGGCAGGTTGAACCGGCGCTGCAGGCGTTCGGCAAATTTCTTGGCGAGCCGGGTCATGGCATGGGGCGTCCCATCGGCGTGGGTGGGCAGACCGACCACCAGTTGCACCGGCCGCCATTCGGCAACGAGCTTGCCGATAGCGGCGAAGCGGTCATCGTTCGATTCGGCACTGATCACCGTCAACGGATGGGCGCTGCCAAGCAGGATCTCCCCGGTGGCAACCCCGATGCGCTTCTCGCCGAAATCGAACGCCAACACCGTGCCTTCAGGCATGCCCGGCGACGTCGGAAAGCTGCGTGAAACTGATGCCGAGCTTCTGCATTGCCGCCGGCAGACGCTCTTCCGGCGGCAGATCGAAAAGAATGCCGCTCCTTGCGGGCACGGTCAGCCATGAATTCTGGGCCAGCTCGTCTTCCAGTTGTCCGGCATCCCAGCCCGAGTAACCCAGGGTGACGATGATTTCCGATGGCAGTCCGGCGCTCCCCACCGACGCCAAAACGTCGCGCGAACTGGTCAGGCCGACCTCGCCGTTGACGGCCAGCGTCGATTGCCACTGTCCCACCGGGCGATGCAGCACGAATCCGCGGTCCAGTTGTACCGGACCACCAAAATAGACGGGCAGATTGGTCAGATTTTCCGCATCCAGCCTGATGTCGATCTTCTCGAACAGCCCCGCCAGAGTCATGTCGATCGGCCGGTTGACGATAATCCCCAGCGCTCCGTTCTCGTTGTGCTCGCAGACATAGACAAGCGCATGGGAGAAATACAGATCTTCCAGGGTCGGCATGGCGATCAGGAAATGGTCGGTCAGGTTGACGCTGTTCATGCTGGGATTTTAATCGTCACCGGGGTACAAACCAACCATGAAGATGGAAAAAGCACTTGCCTGGTTCCCCGCGACCTGCGCGACCATGACCATAGAGTCCTGAGCGTGGCCTTGGCCGAGGTGTGGGAGGTCTATTGCGCCTTTGTCTTCAGCCACGAGATTCTTGATGTGCTGCCGTCGAAGTGCGACCGCCGCGTACATTTCATCCACGAATCGCTGTGCGGACTCGACGCTGCGCTGCAGGGCAGGGGTGGCGGAATGATCGTGCGCCACGGCCGGGCGACGAAGGCGATTCCTGACCCTGGTCGGCAAACCGTTTTCCGTTTTCACGCCGTACAAAAATGCCTGGCTGAAGCGGTTGACCGCAGCAGACTGTGCCGCCTGCCACTGTCAGGGCGCTCTCGCGGGGCGGGAGCATGCGGGAGTGCCCAGCCTCGACGGAATTGGCTTCACCGGCACCGACCTGATCGAACTCGGCATCCAGCCAGGGATGTCGGGCGCGCGCAACCTCTGGGACGAGTTCCGCGAAGAGCGCATCGTGCGTTATGGCGCCATGCGTGATTTTCCTGCCGCGAAAGGCGTTTCATACCTCTCGGCGCACCTGCGCTTCGGCACGATCAGCACCCGCGAACTGGTCCGCGCCGCTCGCGAGAAGGATGCCGATTCCTGGCTCAGCGAGCTTGTCTGGCGCGACTTCCATTTCATGATCCTCGACCACTTTGCGCACATTGTCGGTCACGCCTTCAAGCCCGAATACGATGCCATTGCCTGGGAGGACTGGCCGGAAGGACTGGCTGCGTGGCTGGACTCGGTGATCACGAAGCCTGCTTCGCACTGACATAGCCGGCAATCAGCGCCAGCAAATCGTCCTCGTCGTATGGCTTGCCGAGGTAATTGCTGGCCCCGATTTCGAGCGCGTGACGGCGATGCTTCTCGGCGGTACGTGACGTGATCATGATGATCGGCAATTTGCCGAGCCGCTTGTCGGCGCGAATGTTGCGCACGAGGTCGAAACCATCCATGCGCGGCATTTCGATGTCGGAAATCACGACGTCGGGAACCAACTCGAGCAACTGCTCCAGAGCATCGACGCCATCCTTCGCCAGCGCTACGCGATAACCCTCGCGGGCAAGAAGGCGGCCCGTAATCTTGCGCACGGTCAGCGAATCGTCGACCACCATCACCGTCGGCAGCGTAGCTGCGGTCGTCTCAACCGGCGCCACCGGAACTGCGCTGTGGACGGTCGCTGCAGACTTGCGGCTGGCCAGCGCGACCGGGTTGAGTATCAGGACTACCTGACCATCGCCAAGGACAGTGGCGCCGGCGATGCCGACCACCCGCGAGAGCTGGCCGCCGATATTCTTGACCACGACTTCCTGATTGCCCCTGAGTTCGTCGACCTGGACCGCGATGCGCTGCGAGCCGGAACGCAGGAGAAGAACCCAGTACTGGCGCTGCGCCTCCGGCGCCGCCGCGGTGTCGCCGAGCAGATGCGGCAGGTAGTGGAACGGGTAGCGATTGCCCTGCCATTCAACTTCGCCCAGCGCGCGAATCTCGGCAAGTGGCTCTTCCTTGAGATCGAGAACCTGTTCGATCATCGTCGATGGGACCGCATAGAGAACCGTGCCGGTCCGTGCCAGCAGTGTCTGGGTGACCGCCAGCGTGAGCGGCAGATAGATGCGGAAGGTGGTTCCGTGGCTGAGGCGGGAGACCGTTTCGATGCGCCCGCCGAGCTCCGCGACTTCGGTCTTGACCACGTCCATGCCGACGCCGCGACCGGCAAGCTGGCTGACCTCTCCGGCAGTCGAGAACCCGGGAAGGAAAATGAGGTCGTAGAGGCGCGCTTCGTCGACCTCCTGGCCCGCCTCGAGAAGCCCCAGTGCCTCCGCGCGGGCGCGGATCCGATCGCGATCGAGACCGCGGCCATCGTCGGCCATTGCAAGGATGATTTCGTTGCCTTCCTGCGCCAGCGCTACCGTGATGTCACCGATTTCGGATTTGCCCGCAGCGACCCGCTCGGCACGTGTTTCGATACCGTGGGTCACGGCGTTGCGCAGCATGTGCTCGAGCGGCGCCATCATCTTGTCGAGTACGGAGCGGTCGAGTTCCACCTGACCGCCGACGATGTCGAAGTTGGCCCGCTTGCCGAGTTCCTTGGAACTCTGGCGAACGATGCGGAACAACCTTTCGGCCTGGCTGGCGAAAGGCATCATGCGGACGCCCATCAGATCCTGCTGCAGTCCGCGATTGAGGCGCGCTTGCGCGACGATGGCGGCATTGGCATCGTCGAGGTTCTTGAGCAGGTTCTGCTGGACGGTGGCGACGTCATTGACCGACTCGGCCATGAACCGAGTCAACTCCTGGAAGCGCGTGAACCGGTCCAGTTCGAGCGGGTCGAAGTTCACCTGACCGTCGTGGGCCTGGGCGACACGCGCCTGGATCTGGCCTTCGGCCTGGATTTCTATCTCGCGCAACTGCCGCCGCAGACGGATGACGTTTTCGGTCAGATCGAGCAGGGACCCCTTGAGGCTGTGCATTTCACCTTCGATCCGCGCCCTGGCAATCGAAAGCTCGCCCGCCTCGTTGACCAGCCGGTCGATCAGGTCGGCCCTGACGCGGAGGGTAGCGCGCTGCGCACCAGTCTCAACATCATGGTCGCGGTCGACATCCGGTGCCTGGGTCATTGCGGACGCCGCTTCACCACCTGCCGCAACGGCAACCAGGCTGGTCGCATCGAGCTCTGTGCTCTCGCCAGAGCGCAGGCGCTCGGTGGCCTGGGCCAGCATGTCGCAGCCATTCTCGATTTCGTCGATGAATGCCGGAGTTGCCGCCTCGGCGCGGAGAACGTCCTCGACGCGCGCTTCCAGCAAATGGGTAAATTCACCGAGGTTCATCGCCCCCGCCATCCGTGCATTCCCCTTGAAGGTATGCAACAGACGGGCGATGGCGTGCGGCTGGGCATCGCTGGCCGGATCACCGCGCCACAAGCGAAGCTGTACGGTCAGTTCGCGCAGCTGGTCCTGCGCCTCTTCAAGAAAAACTGGCAGCAAATGCTCGTCGAGGTCATCCTTGAGCCTTCCGACGACAAGGCCAGGGGCTTGCACGGCGGTTTCGCCGGCAAGCGGGGCGGCCGGTTCCGGCGCACCCTGAACCTCATCCTCCGGAATGCCGGACTCCTCGACCGCCTCGGGTTCGGGTTGAGCCTCGAGAAGGTAGATATCCGCAAGCGCTCCGATCAGCTGGAACTGCTCTTCCGGCGCTTCCTGGCGTGCCAGAGCCGTAAACATGCTTTCGAGAGTGATGATCGCCTGACGGACCGTTTCAAGTCCCTCGATACTGTTCGGGCGGCCCGAACTGTCACGGCGCAAGAGCGCATGCTCCAGCGCGATCGCCAGATGGTGCAGTGGCATCAGGCCGACGGTCGCCGCAATGCCGCCCAGAGTGTGGGCGGCGCGTGTCATGTCGAATGCGGTCGGAGCAGTGGGGTCGGCTTCCAGAGAGGCATAGGAAGCGACCAGGGTTTCAAGGTATCCGCGCGCCTCTTCACAGAAAATGTCGTAAAGGGTCGGTGCTGCGGCAGGCGTTTCCACTGGCGGCGGAAGCTCTGCAACCTCCTCCGCGAGCAGGTCGGTGAAGGCATCGGCCATGTCGCTCGACGCTTCTGCTATCTCGACGGCTTCCGCTGAGAAGGCCACAACGGGCTGACCGACTTCCCCGGAAGTAATCTCGGACGTCAGCAGTTCTTCTGTTTCCGCGACGGCGGCTGGTTCGAATTCGGGCGTGGCGTAGACGGCGGTCGCAAGATCCAAGACAAACGGTGAAGCTTCGGCGCTCTCGGCCAACGTCAATTCCATTGCCTCGACAACGCTGGCAGGCGTTTGCGCGGGTGCTGGCAGCAGCGGTTCTTCGCCACGCAGCCGTTCCGCTGCCGCGACCACGGCTGCCGGATCGGGAATGGGCTCCCCACCGTGTTCGAGCGCCGCAACCCAGCGCGAGAACAACTGATGGGCGTCGGCGATCAAGCTCAGTAGCTCCGGCGTGGCAGTCATGTCCTGGCGCAGCCACATGTTGAGTGTCTGCTCGAGCGCCCAGGCAGCCTCGCCCATGTCCGTCAGCCCGACCATCCGGCCGCTGCCCTTGAGCGTATGCGCCGAACGCCGGATCGTCGTCAGCGCGTCGTTGTCGTTCACGTTGGCCGCGAGCAACCGCTCGTGCTCGTCGATGGTGGCGAGTACCTCATGCGCTTCCTCGAGGAAGATTGCCAGAAGTTCGGCATCGATTGCCTCGTGGCCCGCCTGGGCAAGTTCCAGCGTCTCCGTCGAAGGCGCGGCTGCCTCGACCGATGCCCTCCCCAACGACGAGACGGCGACATCGATCTCGGGCCGCAGGGCGTCTCCGGTTTCAAGCGCCTTGAGGACGGTCTTCGCGGTGTCGCCCAGTTCGGGGTTCGCCAGCAGGTCGGCATCCTTCTGCAAGGACTGCAGATTGCGTTTCAACTCGGCGCGAACCCGTTCGTCGCCAGGGGCGTCCTTGAATGCCTCGAACAGGGACTGGGTCTCGTGCTTGTGCTGTTCGAGCTGAACCTCGACGCTTGGTACGGCAGACAAATCCTCCCCGGCCATTTCGCCTGTCTCGGGCGCCGGCGTACCCCGCAGTCGCCGCAGGAAGACATCGAAATCGCTTTCACCATGCGGCAATGCATCGACGAAGAAACCGAGCGTCGAAAGTTGCTGGGCCACCGCTTCGAAGTTGCTGGCCAGCGGCGCATAGTCGGGACGGGCGAATTCCTGAATCTGCGTAGCGCAACCCTGCGCCAGCGCAACGGCCGGCATGTGGCCCAGCATCGCGAGCGCGCCGGCGATCTGCCTCACCGGCGCATCGAGTGCCGCGAGATCCTGTTTCTTCTCGGGATTCCTGAAGAAGGCGTCGAGCGCCTGTTCCACCTGGGCCAGATTGCTCTGGATCTCGCGAGCCACCTGCCCGACCAGCAACTTTTCCTGAGCCCGGCGGGTCATCCCGTCAAGCAACGGCAACTCCTCGTTGCCGCCAACCGGATTGCCGGCGATGCAGGCGTACAGACGGGCGACCATGAGGTCGACCTGCTGTGCGAAGTCCATCCCCAGGCGACGGAAATTCTCTTGGGCGTTCTGTAACAGCAGGATGGCCGTCGCCACCTCCATCGCTACAGTGTCATTGTGGCGTGCGGGCGATTCTGCAAGCCAACTCGCCAGAGCGCCAAAGCCCTGGCCCAGGCGCTTTAGATCGGTATGCCCGATTTCGTTGGCCAGAGCCGTACAGGTCTGCGCATGCTGTTCGAATGCGGGGAGCGCGGATGCGCTACCGGTGCAGAACTTGTTCCACAACTCCTCGGTGGCGGCAAGGGTGTCACGCAACCGGCGCAGCGCGATCTCCTGCGGCTGCGTCGTTTCATGTGCGGCCGACATGGCCGGTATCAGTGCCTTCAGCCCGAAAACCGCTTGGACTTCGGCAACTCCCGGACTCGATTCGGCCGGTGCCAGCGCCACCGCGTAGAGGACGTCCCGCATCAAACGCTCGGCAACACTTCGTGAACCCTGAAGCAGACGACGTATCTGAGTATCGATGCGGGCCAGTAGCTGCCGGGATTCAGCATCTGCCTCCCCCTGATGCTCGAACAGTGACTCGACGAATGCCAGCGATACCCACCAGAAAGCACGCGTTGTGGGCGACTCCTGAGTCGCCTCGATATTGTCCAGCGCCGTTCGCATGTGTTCGAGCGCAACATGCGACTCTGTCGTGTGTTTCAACCAGGCGAGCAGCCCCTTCTGGAAGCGTACACGCTCCGACTTGAGCAGAGTGAGCAACTGTTCCGGAGAGAGCGGCGCAACCGGTACCGTGTACCGGGGTGGCCTACGCGTGATATCCGGATAGAACAGGTCAGTCGGGTTGCATGACTCCATCCCGCGAGCCTTCGCCAGTGCCGCGTAGGTGGGCAACAGGCGCAACGGCTGATTCGGCTCGCCGGCAATCAGATCGTCCAGGTAGCGGCGAATCGCCTCGACGGCCCCCGCCAGCGTGGCGACAACTCCGGCTGTCGATTGCAGCAGGCCGTCTTCCAGGGCTCCGGTCAAGGCTTCGAGTGACTCGATAACCTGGGTCACGCCGTCAAGCCCGACAATGGACAGGGCTCCATGAACCTGGTGGATATGGGTACGGCAGAACCTCAACTGTGTCGCATCACCGGTCAATTCATGCTGACCAAACGCTTCAGCGGCACGCTCAAGTGCCAGATCGATCTCACCCTTGACCCAGGTCAGTGGGCCCAGATCGAATTCGGTTGCCGCGTTCATAAGCTCTTGTTAATCTCGCTCAATCGACCTTGAAACCTGCGACCGAACCTTTCAGTTCGGACGCCAGGGAACTCAGTTCCTCGACAGCCGCCGCAGTACGCTCCGTACCGGCGGTCGTCTGCTCGGTGACGCTCAGAATGCCCTGCATCAGCTTGGCGACATCGGTCGCCGACCTGGCCTGGTCCTGAGTCGATGTCGAGATGTTTTCGATCAGGTCCGAAAGGTTGCGCGACACCTGGCCGATCTCGGTCAGCGCCTGACCGGCGGCATCCGACAGCTTCGCACCTTCCACAACGCCTTGGGTCGATTGCTCCATGGCCGATACGGCGTCCTGCGTATCAGTCTGAATGGTCTTGACGATCGCGGCAATCTGCTTGGTTGCCTCAGCCGATCTTTCAGCCAGTCGCTGCACTTCCTCGGCGACCACCGTGAATCCGCGGCCCGCGTCGCCCGCCGAAGCGGCCTGGATGGCAGCGTTCAGGGCCAGAACGTTGGTCTGCTCGGTAATGTCCGAAATCAGTTCAACGATTTCGCCGATCTCCTGAGAGCTTTCACCGAGGCGCTTGATCCGCTTCGAGGTCTCCTGGATCTGGTTACGGATTTCGTTCATGCCCTTGATCGAATCCTCAACGGCCTGCGTGCCCTTCTCGGCGGCAGCCAGCGACTGGCGGGCCACTTGGGCTGACTGGGTTGCATTGCCGGAGACCTCGCTCATCGAACGGGCCATCTCCAGAGCCGATTGTCCAGCATCCTGAATTTCACGGGATTGCTTTTCGGCGGCGGTCAGCAGTTCGTTGGAAGTCTGGCGGGCGATCTCTGTCGCCGTCGTCACCCGGTTCGCTGCATCGTTGATGCGCCCGACCAACAGACGAAGTTCCTCGATGGTGTAGTTGATCGAGTCGGCAATGGCGCCCGTGATGTTCTCGCTCACCGTGGCGTTGGCGGTCAGGTCACCGTCGGCCAGGTCACCCAGTTCGTTCATCAGCTGCAGAATGGCGTCCTGGTTCTCTCGGTTCGTCCGCTCCGAAACCTGACGCTGCAATTCCGCATCCTCGGTACGGCGCCGCGTGTCATCGAGATAGATCTTGGCCAGCAAGGCGAGGACAGCCATCGCCAATACGGCGAGGACAATCAGCAGAAAGATGAAGAACCCGCGCTCGGCGAGTTCCTGGTGATAGCCGGCAGCCAGATCGTCGGTCGCCTTCAGCAACTCCTCGCTGCCACGGAAGATGCGGGCGCCCGCCTGTTTGGACAGAACCAGCGGCTGCATGTTGCCGAGGATCCCGCCGATTGCGGCCTGGTAGGACTTGAAGGCCTTGTCGAGTTCAGCCAGTTTGTCGCGTGCATCCGCGTCGCCGCCACCCTTGCTCAGCCCCTGAAGGGTATCGCGAAAGGCATTGGTATCCTTGCCCAGCAGGAAGGCCACTTCCGGATTGATTTCGTCACCGACCAGCAGCGCCGAAGCATTCTTGGCGATCCGTTGCGTCAACATGACCAACTGGTTTGCCGCCGCGATCTCCCGCGCACCGGCGCCGGCTTGCAGCTTGAGGGCGGCAACCTGCTCGGCGAGTTCCAGCATCACCGGGTTTTCATTGTCGATGATGCTGACATTCTTGCCCAAGGCAACAAGGTTCGCCTCCTGCCCGATCACCGTCATTGCGTCCTTCTCGGTTTCAGCCCAGATCCTGGTCAGTGTTTCAAGCTGAGCTTGCACGGCTGCGGGCGATGGGGGCACGTCGGTACCGCCGATCTCGCCGCCCGAAGCCGACCTCTCCAGCAGGCGGCTGAATGTCTCCCGTGAATCCTTCAGTTGCGCGAAGGCCGCCGGATTGCCCTGCAACGCCAGGGTCGATGCCTTGGCCAGACGTTGCGAGAGCATGCGCATTTCACCCGAAGCCGCCACGTAGGCAGTGCCATACGTCGAACTGCGGTTGTTGAAAACGACCAGAATGGCGATGCCGAGCAGCAGCAACACGAAGATGCCGCCGAGAGTCTTCATCTGCTTGATGACCGGCTGCTGCGCGAACGATCCAGGCAGCCAGGACAACCCGCCACCAGCCGATGCCGCCGAAGACGCCTTCGCTGCCCTTCTTGACACTACCGCGCCTTCCTTGCCACCATGCCCAAGGTTCTTCAAGCTCAACGCCATGTCTATCCTCCGCTCGGGGTCAGGGGCAATCAAACCCCAATATTCATGAAATCATTATCGGCAAGCAACTCGCGCACCGAGAGTTTTCGCCAGATGTGACCCTGGCTGTCCGAAAAGCGTGCCGCACCCCAGGCCGGCGCTGCCGAATCCTCCGACTCGGCGACAAAGTCTTCTGGCCTTTTCAGACCCAGCATGCGATTGACCAGCAACGCCGCATTGGCCCCGTACTTGCCGCCAACCAGCAGCAGGCGCGTACTGCTACTCTGCGGCGTCGGCGCACCTCCGCAAAAGACCGAGAAATCAGTCACCGCGTAGAGACTCCCGCGGATATTGGCGATACCCGCGAACCATGGCCGTGTCAGCGGAACGGGCGTCAGTTTCAGCGCCTGGACAATCTCGCCGCTGTCTGACAGGTCGACGAGCCAATTCTCTTCGCCAGCCTGCACTCCCAGCCAGGAAGACGTGCCACGTCCGTGCGCGGCGCCGGTGAGACGCTCCGAAAGGTATTCCTGGAAATCGCGGAGGCTGGTTCTTCTTGCCATCTGGATCAGGGAAGCTCGGCAATCTTCTTGAGCAACTCTTCCGGATTGACCGGCTTCACGACATAGTCGGCAGCACCCTGGCGCAATCCCCAAATCTTGTCAGTTTCCTGCCCCTTGGAGGTGCAAACGATGACCGGGATATGACGTGTTTCCTCGTCGCGCGTCAGCGTGCGGGTTGCCTGGAAGCCGTTCAGTCCCGGCATCACGACATCCATCAGGATCAGGTCCGGCTTCATCGCCTTGGCCTTAGCAATGCCTTCTTCGCCATTCTCGGCGGTGGTCACCTGATAGCCAGCCTTGGTCAGAAAGTCCACCGAAAAGAACCTTTCGGTCGGAGAGTCGTCGACGACGAGAATATTTTTGACGGGCATTATTTCTCCATGGGTACTAGGAGGTTTCGGAGGCGGACGGCAGGGCGAATGTGGCAACGGTCTGCAACAGGCTGTCCTTGGTAAAAGGCTTGGTCAGGTAGTGATCGGAGCCGACCATGCGGCCCCGCGCACGATCGAACAGTCCATCCTTCGAGGACAGCATGATCACCGGCGTCGCCTTGAAGCGCGCATTCTTCTTGATCAGGGAACAAGTCTGATAGCCATCGAGACGAGGCATCATGATGTCGCAGAAGATCACCTTGGGCTGATGGTCGGCGATCTTGGCCAGCGCGTCGAACCCGTCCTCCGCAAGCACAACCTGGCAGCCGGCCTGGACGAGGAATATTTCCGCACTCCGCCGAATCGTATTGCTGTCGTCAATGACCATCACCTTGACGTCGCGCAGTTTAGATAAATCAGCCAATTAAGTCCCCTCGCTCCTCGTCAGGGAGCCATCCCAGCGCAGCATCATACTACGCCGACTTCAAAACTCCACCATCTCGAAATCGAATTTCAGCGCCCCGCATTCGGGACAGACCCAGTTCAACGGAACATCTTCCCAGCGGGTTCCCGGCGGAATTCCCTCCGCCGGAACATCCGAAGCCTCATCATAAATGAAACCGCAGATCAGGCACATCCATGTCTTCCTATTTGTTCCGTCGTTGAGGGGTGGCGTTTGATGGCAGCCGGATTCGGATAGAATCCGTTCAATCCTACCCAATCGCCACTTGGCGCGCCATGTCTGCGGCACTTCATGATTACCGCAACTTCCACTCCACCGCTTGTCCTGGCATTTGCCGCCAGCGATCCCACTGCTGGTGCCGGCATTCAGGCGGACACTCTGACCCTGGCCAGCCTCGGTTGCCATCCCTTGTCGGCACTGACCGCAGTGACGGTTCAGGATACCGTTGGAGTCAGGAGCGTGCATCCCGTTGCTGCTGACGTCCTTGAACATCAGGCACGAACGCTGCTCGAGGACATGCGAGTGGCAGCCTTCAAGATCGGCGTACTCGGCAGTGTTGACAACGTTGTCGCCGTTGCCGGGGTCGTCGCCGATCATCCAGACGTTCCGCTCGTCTTCGACCCCGTACTGGCCTCGGGGCGCGGCGATGATCTCTCGGGTGAAGCGATCATTGCCGCGATGCGCGAATTCCTGTTGCCGCGGACGACGGTACTGACTCCGAACGCTCCCGAGGCGGTGCGGCTTGCCAAATTCCAGGCCGACGAAGACGAACGAGGGATCGACCTCTGCGGGCAACGCCTGGTCGCGATGGGCGCACAATACGTCCTGATCACGGGAACGCACGAAAGTACCCCGGAAGTGATCAATACCCTGTATGGCCGAACCGGCGTGCTTCGCCGTGACTGCTGGGAGCGCCTGCCCGGGAGTTATCACGGTTCGGGGTGCACCCTGGCTTCGGCAATCGCCGGCCACCTAGCCGGCGGCGCCAGCATCGACGATGCGGTGCGCGCTGCCCAGGTCTACACTTGGCGGACACTCGCCAGCGGCTTCCGTCCCGGCAGGGGGCAGTTCATCCCCGACCGCTTCTATCGGACACGCAGCGCAGGCGGCAACGCTGGCACAGACCAGGCCGAGGGTAGTGACAATGGCCGGTAAGTTGCGCGGCCTCTACGCCATTACGCCGGAATGCCGCGACCGCGAGCGTTTGCTGGCCGACGTCGAAGCGGCGTTGCGTGGCGGTTGCCGTTTCGTGCAATACCGCGACAAGACCAGCGCTGCACCCGAGCGCGTGGCGCGCGCTCATGCCCTGCGTCGGCTTACGCTGCGTCACGACGCCAGGTTGCTGATCAACGACGACATGGCGCTGACCTTCCTGGTCGCGGCCGATGGCATCCACTTGGGCCGGAACGATGGCAACCTGGTGGCGGCCCGCGCCATTCTCGGGCCGGACAGGCTGCTCGGCGCCTCGTGCTACGGTGATTTCGCGCTGGCGCGCAAGGCTGCGGCCGCCGGTGCCGACTACGTCGCATTCGGCGCCGTCTTTCCGTCGCTCACCAAGCCGAATGCCGTATCTGCCGCGGTCGACCTGTTTTCTCGGGCCAAAACCACGTTGACCGCGGCAACCTGCGCCATCGGCGGCATCACTCTCGACAAAGCGCCAACCCCGATTGCCGCCGGCGCCGACCTGCTCGCCGTGATCAGCGACCTGTTCGACGCGCCGGACATCACCGCCCGCGCTGCCGCCTACCAACACCTGTTCGAGGAACCACACGCATGACCTCACGCAACCAGCAATTATTCGAGCGCGCCCAGCACCACATCCCCGGCGGCGTCAATTCGCCGGTGCGCGCCTTCCGTTCGGTCGGTGGCACGCCATGCTTCTTCCGGAAGGGCATCGGCCCGCGCGTCCAGGACGCCGATGGCAAATGGTACGTCGACTACGTCGGATCCTGGGGTCCGTTGATTCTCGGCCATGCCCACCCGGAAGTCATTTCCGCCGTGCACGCCGCCGCCGTCGATGGCCTGACCTTCGGTGCACCGACCGAACGCGAAGTCGAAATTGCCGACCTGCTCTGCGAACTGGTGCCGTCGATGGACATGGTCCGTCTCGTCTCCTCTGGCACCGAGGCGACGATGAGCGCCATCCGCCTGGCGCGTGGTTACACCGGGCGCGACGTGCTGATCAAGTTCGAGGGCTGTTACCACGGCCATTCCGACAGCCTGCTGGTCAAGGCCGGTTCCGGCGCGCTGACCTTCGGCAACCCCTCATCCGGCGGCGTGCCGGCCGATCTCGCGCAGCACACCATGGTCCTCGCCTACAACGATCCGCAACAACTGGCCGATGCCTTTGCCCGCCATGGCGACCGGATCGCCGCCGTCATCGTCGAGCCGGTGGTCGGCAACATGAACCTGATCGTGCCGACCGCCGAGTTCCTCGGGACCATGCGCGAACTGACCGCGCAACACGGCGCGGTGCTGATCTTCGACGAAGTGATGACCGGCTTCCGCGTCGCACTGAACAGCGCCCAGGGCCTCTATGGCATCACGCCCGACCTGTCCACCTTCGGCAAGGTGGTCGGTGGCGGCATGCCGCTCGGCGCCTTCGGCGGCCGGCGCGAGATTATGGAACGGATTGCGCCGCTTGGCCCCGTCTATCAGGCCGGCACGCTGTCGGGGAACCCTGTGGCCGTCGCCGCCGGCCTCGCCACCCTGAAACTGATCCAGGAAAATGGCTTTTACGAGGCGTTGACCGCGAAGACCACGGCACTCTGCGACGGTCTGGCCGGCGCCGCACGCAAGCACGGCGTCGCCTTCGCCGCGCAGAACGTCGGCGGCATGTTCGGCCTCTACTTTGCCGAGCAATGCCCGGCGACCTACGCTGCCGTATTGGCCTGCGACAAGGAGGCCTTCAACCGCTTCTTCCACGCCATGCTCGACGCCGGTCACTATTTCGCGCCATCCGCTTTCGAAGCCGGGTTCGTCTCGGCGGCGCATTCCGCAGCCGACATCGCGGCGACCATCGCCGCGGCCGACGACTGCTTCGCCAGCTTCGAGTGAGAACAGGCTGCACCTGAAGCGTTGCGTCGATCACCGGCAGCGTCGCCGCGAGGCGCTGCACCACCCCGGCGCGCGCTGATCCGCGCCGGGCTACCGGCCACGTGGCGGCGCTTTCCGAATCGGGGTCAGACGCTGTTGCCGACGACCGCTCGCGGGCGCTTGGGCTGGCGCTTCTCGAAAAAGCGCAGGCCAAAGAACATGATGGCTCCGACCAGAATCATGAACACAGTGAAAAGCGTGTAGGCAAACCACATCGGCCACTCGAACGCCTGCGCCATCGTCGAAAACTCCGACATGCCGCCCATCCCCGCCAGAACATTGATTGGCATGAAGACGACGCTGAGGATCGTCAGCCGCTCGATTTTCTTGTTCGCGTTGATGTTGATCGCACTGTCCGTGGCATCCATCAGGAAGTTGATCTTGTTGAACAGGAAGGCCGTGTGCCCGTCGAGCGATTCGATGTCGCGCAGGATCTCGCGCACATCCGAAAGCTGAGCCTCCGACAGCAACTTCCCGCGCATCAGGAAGGACAGGGCGCGCCGGGTGTCCAGCACGCTGCGGCGGGTGCGTCCGTTGATGTCCTCGGCCTCGGCGACGCCGGCCAGGATCTGCGATGCTTCGACGTCGGTGATCGCTGACCGCAGCACCTGCGAACCCACCTTCTCCAGTTCGCCATAGACGCCCTCGAGCGCGTTCGCCGAGTACTCGACATCCGCACCATAGAGGTCTAGCAGAACGTCTGCGCCATCCTTCACATAGCCCGGCTGACTGCGGGCACGCAGCCGCTGCAAGCGGAAGACCGGCAGTTCCTCGCTGCGCACCGAGAAGAGGATGTCATTGTGCAGGATGAAGCCAACCGCCACGTTGCGCGATCCCTCGTCGAGATCGAGGAGGAAGTCGGACCGCATATGGACCTCGCCGTTGTCCTCGACGTAGTAGCGCGCGCTGGATTCCAGGTCGGTCAGGTCTTCCGGGTCCGGGATCTCCAGCCCGTAATGCTTGCCAACCCAGTTGCGCACGCGTGCGGTCGGCGCGACCAGATCGACCCAGATCGGTTTGATGTCGGCGAGCAGGGCCGGGCGATCGATGGTTATCTGGCGCAGCCGGCCATTGTGCAGTTCGAAGGCATTGACCATCACCTTGCTGCTGGTGTGCTGGCCGTCGCCGATCAGTTCTTCGGCAACGTCCTCGGCCAGCAGGTCGAGAATGCCGTCCAGACGATCCTCGGCGATCTCCTTCCAGGCTATCGCGCGATCGCCTTCCGGCAGAGCACTGAGGATGAGCGCTACTGCCACGGTGGGCAGGGTAGCGAGGAAGGTTCTCAAACGAAATCTGTTCTCGCGCTGAAGAATCTCCAGCAGTTCCTGGCGCGGACCCTCCTGATTCCCCGTTTCTTCCTCGTAGACGCGAATCTTGGCCACCAGGTCGTGGACCTGGGCGAGATCGTCCTTGACTTCGTTGGCATTTGCGTCGGCTTCGGTCAGATCTTCGTTAACGTCGGCCTGCTGGGTTTGCTGGTTCATGATGGAGTGCTCCTTGCTGTGGATCGGGCAATCGCTCTAGCGCGTTGACGCTTGCAGTTGAAAACGGTAGCCGACGCCGGTTTCGGTCAGGATGTGGCGCGGACGGGCCGGGTCGGCCTCCAGTTTTTGCCGGAGACGCGCTACATAGATCCGGAGGTAGTGATCCTTTTCGCGGCTGGCGGGACCCCAAACCTTGTCGATCAGCCGGTGGTGGGTCAGGACCCGGCCCGGATTGGTCAATAGCTGAACCAATAAATTATACTCCAGCGGCGTCAGATGAACTTCGACGCCGGCGCGCCGGATGCTGCGCCGCAGAAGGTCCACCTCGACATCGCCGAAAGCATGCAGGGCGCCGGCGCCGGTGTCGCCTTGCATCTGGCTCCGCCGCAGCATGGCCCGGACGCGGGCACGCAGTTCGCCAACACTGAACGGCTTGGTCAGGTAATCGTCGGCGCCGGCATCGAGCGCGGCGATCTTGTCGGACTCCTCGGTACGCGCCGAAAGGACGAGGACGGGAACGGCCGACCACACGCGCAGTTCCCGGATGAAGTCGACGCCGTCGCGATCCGGGAGCCCGAGGTCGAGGACCACCAGGTCCGGCCGCTCGCGCGCAGCCAGGTCGAGACCCTGGGTGACCGATCCGGCCTCGCTTGCCCGACACGATTCGTCGCGAAGCGCGCTGCAGACGAAGCGCCGGATCTGCGGCTCGTCCTCGACGACTAGCGCAAGAGGCGATTGCGGATTCATGGCTCGTCCTCGATCGCGACTGGCGGCGGCGTCAGACACGGCAGCGTGAACCGCACGCAGGCGCCGCCGGCGTGGTTCTCGGCCCAAATGCTTCCGCCATGCGCCTCGACGATGGCCTTGCAGATGGCGAGTCCGAGTCCGGCGCCGGGAATGCATGATTCATTCGTTCCACGCACGAAGAGGTCGAACATCGACTCGATGCGTCCCGCCGGGAACTCCGAACCGTCGTTGCAGACCGAGACCTCGAGATGTGCCGACGCCAGCCGCGCCGCCAGCGAGATGCGCGCACCCGGCCGCGCATACTTGAACGCATTGTCGAGCAGATTGCAGAGGACCCGCTCGATCAGTACGGCGTCGAAGAAGATCAGGGGCAGGTCGGGCGCCAGGTCGATCATGACGTGCCGGTCGGTTGCGACGTTCTCTGCCAGTCGCAGACTGCTGCCAACAACGTCCTCGAAGGGTTGCCACCCGCGGCGCAATGGGGCGCTGGCGCTTTTCAGCCGTGCCATGTCGAGCAGGTCGGACAACAGTTTGTGCATGGCCTGCGCTTGGTCGCGGATGATGCCGGCTGTCTCGGCGGCGTCGGCCGGGAGTGTCCCGCGCTGTTCAGCGAGAGTGTCGGCAAGACCGACGAGAGTGGTCAGGGGTGTGCGCAGGTCGTGCGAAAGCGACGAGAGCACGGAACTGCGCAGGCGTTCGTCAGCGACCATGAGCTCGGCCCTCTGCGCGGCCTCGGCGTAGTGAATGCGCTCGAGCGCAAGCGCTGCGAGCGACGCCAGGGCCTCGACCGCCTTGTGCTGCGCGTCGGCAAGCCCGGCGTGGTCGTCGAGCGGGGTTACCGCAAGCGCGCCGCGAACCCGCGTCCCGGCGTGCAAGGGAAAACTGGCGATACCGGGCACAGGATGGTCTTCGGCGTGGTCAGTGAGGTGATCGTCGTCGCCGGCGACGACGAGGTTTCCACTCAACCTGCGATCGCTCAGGTAGCGTCGCGCCGCTTCGAGAACCTGGGTGACGTCACGGGCGCCGGCCATGTCCCTCGCCACTTCGTAAAGCTGCCGGGTCTCCCGCTCGCGCGCCTGGGCATCGTCGGCCTTCGCGGCGGCCCGTGACACGAGTTGAGCCGTCACCAGGCCGACAGCGAGCATGATCGCGAAGGTCAGCACATGCTCGGTATCGCCGAAGAAGACAAGGTGATGCGGCGTGTCGAAGTAGTAGTCGAACAGCGCGACGCTCAGCAACGAGGCGACGATCGCGGGTCCGCGGCCGAGGAAGGTGGCGACGAGAAACACCGCGAGCAGGAAGAGCATCACGATGTCGGGAAGATCGAGGTGATCCCGCAAGGGCAGCGCGACAGCTGCCGTCAGGCAGCAGACCGCGACGGCCGCCAGATAATCGGCGACACGACGGGTCGATGCGAAAGACGGGGCGAATGCGAAGGACATGGAATCCAGCCAGCGGTGTCGAGCGGCCGCCAGTTTCCCACTCTCTGCATAAATTAGGTGTATACGTTGCCGGAAATGATTCCACGATGCCACGCAAACGCGGAGACGCTGACGCGGTTCGTCCTCGTTGCAAACCCCGTCGGAGCCGCGCTACCCGCGGTGTGCCGCGGTCAGGGAATCTCCGCCGCCGGCATGCGCGCGAGAATGATCGCGGTCTTGCGCCCGAGGCCGGGCGCATTGCGGTTGCGGTCGTAGAAGCGCGGGTTCGGCACCATGCCCGCCAGCCGGGCCGCCTGGTCAGGGCCAAGCTGACTGGCGCCGACGCCATAGTAGTGGCGTGCCGCCGCTTCGGCGCCAAACACCCCGTTGCCCCACTCGATGACGTTCAGATAGACCTCGAGGATTCGCCGCTTGCTCCACAGGTTTTCGAGCATCAGCGTGATGATGGCCTCCTCGGCCTTGCGGAAATATGACCTGGTCGGGGTCAGGAACAGATTCTTCGCCAGTTGCTGGCTGATGGTCGAACCGCCGGCGACCGTGCGCCCGCGCTTCTGGTTCTTTTCCATCGCTTTCTGGATGCCCTCCCAGTCGAAGCCTTCATGATCGACGAACTTGGCATCTTCCGAGGCGATGATGGCACGCTTCAGATGCGGCGAAATCCGTTCATAGGGAACCCACTGCTTCTTCAGTTGGGCGTCGGGATTCTTCTGGCGCAACTCCCCAAGGCGGATTTCCATGAAGCGCGTGGTGCCTGGGTCAACCCACTTCCACAGCAGCACCCAGCCGAGCAGCCACAATTGCCAGACGAGAAAGAGGCCGATCAGGCCGAGCAGCGCCCACTTGAGCCAGCGGCCCAAGTGCCTCATGCCTGCAATTGTTCGCGCAATGCCGCCAGAACGGGCGCGCCGTCCGGTCGCACACCGCGCCAGATCAGGAAGGCTTCGGCCGCCTGCTCGACCAGCATGCCGAGGCCGTCGGCCAGTTGTGCCGCACCCTGTGCGCGGGCCAAAGCCAGGAACGGCGTTTCGCCCTTACCGTACATCATGTCGTAGGCGAGGCTGCCCGCCGCAAAGATGCCGGTCGGCAGCAGCAAGGCTTCGCCGGCCAGGCTGGCCGAGGTGGCGTTGATGACGGCATCGAACTGCCGGCCTGCGGTTTTGGCAAAATCTCCGGCGTCGACCGCAGCAAGGTCCGCAAACTGCCGGGCCAGCGCTTCCGCCTTGCTGGCACTGCGGTTGGCGATAAACAGGCTCTGCGGTCGGCAGGCCAGCAAGGGTGCGATCACGCCCCGCCCGGCACCGCCGGCGCCGAGCAGCAGCGCTCGTTTCCCGGCCAGCGCAAAACCAAGATTGACCTCGATGTCGCGTACCAGGCCGGCGCCGTCGGTGTTGTCGCCGATAATCTCATTGCCGACAAAAGCGAGCGTATTGACCGCTCGCGCCTGCTCCGCGCGCGCGCTGCGGCGGATACACAGGGCGAACGCCTCCTCCTTGAAGGGAAGCGTGACATTCGCTCCCTTGCCGCCGCCGGCGACGAAGTCGCCAACCGCTGCGGCGAATCCATCGAGGGGGGCGAGAATCGCTTCGTAGCTTAGGTCCTGATGGCACTGCGCCGCGAACCGGGCATGAATGGCCGGCGACCGCGAATGGGCAACCGGATTCCCGAAAACGCAATAGCGATCGGTCACTTTGCCGAGACCTGATCGCCCTGAGTGAAATACCAGGTCCGGGTGATCTCGAGAATGTCGGTGTCACGGCGGATTTCGGGAGGGAACGGGGCGTAGGGCGACGCCATCTGGACGATCCGCTTCGCCGCATCGTCGAGCACCTTGTAACCGGAAGAACGGTTAATGTCCACGCGATTCAGGCTGCCGTCATGGTTGATCGAAGCGGTCAGCACCAGCGAACCGTAGAGTTTGCCACGCGCGGCCTCGGGGTAGTTCAGGGTACCGATGCGTTCGACCTTACGGCGCCAGTCCTCGATGTACTGGGCAAAGCGGTATTCCTCGGTCCGTGCCCCGATGAACTTCTTGCGCGGCCGCTTGTTGTACTCATCGACGCTCTTGTTGATTTCGCCTTCGAGGCGCGCCATCGCCCGTGCCGATTCGGCGAGATCGAGGCCGCTGACGCTGGTCACGGGCGTCGGCTGCTCCGCGGCATTGCGGGCGACGGCGACGGCGCGCGCCGTCTTGGCCTCGGTCAACATCTTCTGCTGGGCGACTTCGAGCTCGCGAAACCGGCGTTGCATACGCTCGATTTCCGTTCCCGTGGTCTGCTGCGGGGTCGGCGGCAACGGTGTCTTGAGCCTGCGGTTCTCGTCGGTATTGCCGCCGCCGTCGAGATTGGCCTGGGCCAGAGCCTGCGGATCGGTAGGCTTTTTGGCAGACTTGGCATTGACCAGGATGACATCGAGCGCCTTCTCGCGCATCGCCTTCGAGGCATCGGGAAAGCTGAAGTGCAGGGTCAGCAGCAGCGCGTGTATCGCCAGAGAAATGCCGATCGCCAGCACCAACCTGCGGTTCCCGGGCACCACGGGCTGCCATGCCAGCGTCGCAGCGCTCACTGCTCTTCCTCCTCGACCGCCTCTTCGGGCAAAACTCCATCCATGACGTCAACATAGCGGCAACTGACCTCCGGACCGAGCAGATCGATGGCATCGACCGCCAGACGGACCCGTCTGCCGGAACCGATATCGGCCGGCAGCGACGGCACGCGCAACAGCAAGGGCAGATGGTCGAGCCTGACCTGCTGCTCGCGGCGTACGGTCGCGGCGATCTCGCCGATATCGCTCTGCTGCAGCCAGCGCAAGCACCAGTAACGTTCCATCAGACGCTGGAAATCGGCGTACGCGGCATAGGTCGTCTCGAAATCGCGCATCGCGCCGAACAGTTCGGCCGATTTCTGGGCAAACGGCGGCGTTTCGCCCTTCAGGCAGGCGATCAGCTGCCACTGATTGACCAGATCGCAGTAGCGGCGCAGCGGTGAGGTCATCCATGCGTATTGCGGCACGCCCAGCCCCTCGTGTGGCAGCGGCGAGGTTGTCATGCGCACCTTGCCCTGCGTTTGGGCACGATAGAGACAGGCGATGTTCCTTTCGGCGAGCAGGCCGCCCCAGGTCGAATTGGCGACGATCATCAGTTCGGCGACCAGCTTGTCCAACGGGCTGCCGCGCTTGCGTTCGCTGATTTCGACGGTACACCCGTCCGGGTTGGCCAGATCGCCGGCGATGGTGAAGTTGTAGTCGTTGATGCCCTGCGTCGCCGACGGCTTGCCGCGCCGCCCTTCGCAGGCATTGGCGAAGTGCCAGAGGTGCAGCAGTTCGTCGCTGAAACGGAACTCGGGGAGCCCGCTGACGACGGTTTCGGCATTGAACAGCGGTTCGATCTCGTGATGCCGCAGGTTGGCGGCGATGTGCACCATCTCCAGCCTGGATTCCCGAGAAATGACCTCGAAGGCTTCGTTGACCGTGAGATACAGCGAGACGGCCGGGCAATCGACGCCCCCGGCCAGCGTGTAGCTCTCGACCACGGCATCGGGCAGCATGGTGATCTTGTTGCCGGGCATGTAGACCGTGGACAGGCGGGCGCGCGCCACGCCGTCGAGCGGCGATCCATGCTCGATCGCCAGCCCGGGGGCGGCGATGTGGATGCCGATGCGCGAGCCGATTCCGGGCAGCATGACGACCGAGAGCGCGTCGTCGATCTCGGTGGTATTGGCGTCGTCGATCGAAAAGGCTGGCACATCGGCGCGCGGCAGATCGTCGGGAAGTTTCGGCGCGGCGAGCGAGGGAAAGGCCGTGCCTTTCGGGAACTGTTCATGCAGGAAGCGACGGTAGTGCAGGTGGTAGGCCGACTTGATCGCGCCGCACTTGAACAAGAGTTGCGCCGGGGTCAAACCGATTTCGCCGCAGGCGGTCTCGAAGGCCCGGGTTTCCGGCTTGTTGCGATCGGGCGCATGCAGCAGCGCGTCCGTCAGGGTGCAGATTTCCGGCGGCAGGCGGAAGGTCTTGAGTTCGCTTATCCAACCCTCGATAGCGAGCGCTTGCTGACGTTTTTTTTCAAGACTGGCCAGAGCAGCTGCGAGAATGTCGGCAGGCGCCTTCCTGAAACGTCCCCTGCCTTTGCGGTGGAAATAAACGGGTGCGGCGTGCAGGGCCAGCAGCACCGCCGTCGCCTCGACCGAGGCGGGCTCGTGTCCGTAGTAATCACGGGCAAAATCAAGAAACGAAAACTCGCCATCGTTCACGCACTCCCACAGGAAATCCGGTTCGATCTCTTCGGCAAGCGGTGCCGCCTGTTCCAGCAAGGCCGTGGACGAAGGCTTCTCGAAACGCAGCAACACGGTTGCGGCCTTGATCTTGCTGCGCTTGCCGGAGGGCATCTCGACCTGCAACGAACTGTCGTTGTCGGCCATGATGCTGCCCGCCTTGAAACCGCCATCTTCCTCGAACAATACATTCATCGGCGGATTATAACCCGGCGCGAATTTCCGCGAATTCAAGGATTTGCGGAATGAACCCGGGAAACGGCCGAAGCTGTGATCGTCGCCGTTCGGCATCGTTTGCCGACTGGCGGCGGGACGATGCTCATGGACAGCCTGTTCATGGCCTCCGAACTGTCGGTCGACAAACGGTCTTGATGGGCAGCCGTCAAGGCGCTCCTCGTTTTCAACGGTCCCAATACGGGGTTGGTCCAAAGCGATGGAGAAGAAATTCAATAAAGGCACGGACTTTCAGCGGCAAATGCCGATTCGGCAGATGAACGGCATAGATGAAACGTTCGGTTGGCACATAGCCCGGCAACACCTCGACCAGGCGGCCTTCCTGCAGGTCCTTGCCGACGATGAAGGTGGGCAGCAAGGCCAGCCCGAGCCCGCCGAGAACAGCCTGCGACAGGGCCTCGTCGTCATTGATACGCAGGGTGCCGGATACAGGGATCGAAACATCGCCGTTGTAGCCGTTGAGATGCCAGACCCCTTGGGTATTCATGAAGGTATAGTCCAGGCAATTGTGCTCGCCCAGATCCTCGGGAGCCAGCGGAATCCCCCGGCGGGCCAGATAGGACGGACTGGCACAAATCTTTCGGCGGATCGGCGCCAATTGACGGGCGACGAGGTTCTGCCCCGGCTCCCGGGTAATCCGCAGGGCGATGTCGTAGCCCTCGTCGGCCAGATCGGCCAGTCGGTCGCTGATCGTCAGATCGACACTCAGGCCGGGATAGCGGGCCATGAAGTCGGGCAACGCAGAGGCCACATGCATCGTACTGAAAGCGACGGGGGCGCTGATCTTCAGTTTTCCACGCGGCTCCTGATGCAGGCGGGAAATCGTCGTGTCGGCCAGGCTCAACTCTTCCAGTATCCGGTCGCAATGTTCGAAATACGCCTCACCGACATCGGTCAGGCTCAGGCTGCGGGTGCTCCGGTGCAGCAACCGGAAGCCAAGCTTGCTCTCCAGGCGAGCGATCGCCTTGCTCACCCGAGATTTTGAAACATCGAGCCGGCGTGCCGCCTCGGAAAAGCTCCTGACCTTGACCACATGGGCGAAAAACAACATGTCGTTGATGTCGTGCATGAAGCCCTCCGACTGTTATCAAATTGGAAACGGTTTTGTTCAGAAATGGTGGCTTATCAAGCCGGGATTCCAACCCTATTATCCAAGCTTCAAAAAACGGCCGAGTCGCCTTCTCAAGGAAAAACCCGATAAATCACTGAGAATGCCCAAGATTAACTCATTTGCCATGGCCGTTGGCACACCCATCTGCGTCCACTCTCGCGCTACCCTGATTTTTTGCACCAAATCGGGGCGCTTATTGTCGCCATACGAAGATCAATTCGAAGCGATTCTGCCACAGCGCGCCGGCCTGGGTACCACATGGATTTCGCAAGATCAACGACACGACAAAACAGGGGAGAGATGATGCGTTACCAGAATTTCGAGGATTTCATCCGGCAAGTCGCAGCCCGCAATCCGGGGCAGCCGGAATTCCTTCAGGCAGTCACCGAGGTCATCGAAAGTTTGTGGCCGTACATCGCGCAGCACCCGAAATATGCGGAACACGGCCTGCTCGACCGCCTGGTCGAACCGGAGCGGACCATCATGTTCCGCGTCTCGTGGATCGACGATCATGGCGAGGTTCAGGTCAATCGCGGCTACCGCATCCAGCACTCCTCGGCCATCGGTCCCTACAAGGGCGGCATCCGCTTCCACCCTTCGGTCAACCTGTCCATCCTCAAGTTCCTGGGTTTCGAGCAAACCTTCAAGAATGCCCTGACCACCTTGCCGATGGGTGGTGGCAAGGGTGGCTCCGACTTCGACCCGAAAGGACGCAGCCCGGGCGAAGTGATGCGTTTCTGCCAGGCTTTCGTCAGCGAACTGTTCCGCCATGTCGGGTCCGATACCGACGTGCCGGCCGGCGACATCGGCGTCGGCGGACGCGAAGTCGGCTTCATGGCCGGCATGATGAAAAAACTGTCCAACCGTGCCGACTGCGTATTCACCGGCAAGGGCCTGAGTTTCGGCGGCTCGCTGATCCGCCCCGAAGCGACCGGTTATGGCACGGTCTATTTCGCCGAGCAAATGCTCAAGCTGCACGGCCGCAGCTTCGAGGGGCTGCGCGTCAGCGTTTCCGGCGCCGGCAATGTCGCCCAGTATTCGGTCGAAAAAGCCATGGCACTGGGTGCCAAGGTTGTCACGGTGTCGGATTCGAGCGGCACGGTCGTCGACGAAAGCGGCTTCACGCCGGAAAAACTGGCCGAACTGATGGAGGTGAAAAACCATCTCTACGGTCGTGTCAGCGATTATGCCAAGCGCGTCGGTGCCGCTTTCCATCCGGGATTGCGCCCCTGGCACGTACCGGTGGACGTCGCCCTGCCTTCTGCAACGCAGAACGAACTGAACGAGGACGATGCCAGGATGTTGCTGAAAAATGGCGTGATCTGCGTCGCCGAAGGCGCCAACATGCCGTCGACCGCAGAAGCTGTGAAGGTCTTCGAAAGCAACGGCGTGCTTTATGCTCCGGGCAAGGCCAGCAATGCCGGCGGGGTGGCCACTTCCGGTCTGGAAATGAGCCAGAACGCGATGCGCCTCTCCTGGCAACGCCACGAAGTCGATGCCCGCCTGCACGAAATCATGTGCAGCATCCATGAAGCCTGTCTGAATTATGGCCGCGATGCAGACGGCAAGGTCAGCTACGTCAATGGCGCCAACATTGCCGGCTTCGTCAAGGTGGCCGATGCCATGCTCGCGCAGGGCGTCATTTAAAACAGGTTCAACACCGACGGAGCTTCTCATGTTACATGAATATCGTGACCTGATTTCCGAATTGAAGAAGACCGACAGGTACCTCCGAACCCTGTTCGAAAAGCATAACAGGCTCGATCAGCGGATCAAGAACATGGAATCCCGGCTGGAGCCCGGAACGCCCGATGAAATCGAAATGCTGAAAGAGAAAAAGCTGGCTATCAAAGACGAGCTATACGCTCTGCTCCAGAAGATAAGCCTCAGCCGCGTCAAGATCTGAATACCGCATGCAACGCGTGCGCAGCACCACGATCGGTTCAGCTTACCAACGCTACGCAAGGCATCCCGCCAGTTGTGAAATTGATGGTGAAATTTTCACCGGCAATTACTGGATTGCCGGGATGATTCTTGTCGTTTCGACCGCAACGGAGAATCCGATGAAATTGATTTTCGAAACAGTCGCAGAAACACAAAAAACTCGCTGGCGGCTGCTATCGATTTCGCAGACAGTTGTCTGATCGTTGGCGAGCGACTGACCCGACTCCATATCGAGGTTAGCCGTACTGCCTTGGAACAATCTTCGGCAATGACGCTGCTTTGTTTGGAAAGCTGCCTTGACGAAGACAATGCTTTCGCCTGACATGCCGGCGTCGAATCGGGCGTTGAGCAATTTTCCCGGTATCGTCAGGCGGTCGGTGAAATGGCGCAGGAAACGGCAAAGCAATAGGGCATGCTCATATCGGCGCGCAGAGCAGGGCTTCGGTCAGCGGCGTGGCCCGTTCCAGCAAGGTAAGAGCCGAGGGCTTTTCAAAACGCAACAGCACCGTGGCGGCCTTGAAGCCGCCATCTTCTCCGGAAAATACATTCGGCGCCGGGTTATAACCCAGCGAATTCAACGATTTGCTGCATAAAGGCGGGAAATCTCGTGAAGCTGTGGTCGCCGCCAGGCAGCACCGTCTGGCGGCAGCCGGCGTAGTACTCGGTAGCCTGTCGCCAGTCGAGCACCTCGTCGCCGGTTTCTGTGAGCAGCCAGTAGCGGGCGGGGGTAGGCTTCCTTACCTGCGCCGCGAGTTGTGCCGCATGCGCCGCAGTGAAGATGAAGCGCTCCCCGGTGTGGAAATTGGCATGCTCGCCAATGAATTTGCCGGCATCGAGGCAGTGGACCGCAGCGGGATTGATCAGTACCGCATTCAGCCCATACTTTTCCGCCAGATGGTTGGCGTAATGCCCACCCAGCGAAGACCCGACCAGCGCCACCGGGCCGTCGGCTCGTTCGATCAGGCGGCTGACGCTGGCGACGGCCTCGTCCGGTACCGGCGATAGCTGCGGACAGACGAAGCAGTCACCCAGGCCGCGCGCATTCATGTACTCGGCCAGCCGCCGCGCCTTCGGCGACGCTGGCGACGAACAGAAGCCGTGCAGGAAGACGATCAGTGGGCGGTCCACTCGACCCAGCCGAAATGCGCGGTCGCCAGTACGACGATGCCGAAGAAAATGCGATACCACGCAAACGGCGTGAAGTCGTGGCTGGAAATGAAGCGCAACAGCCAGCGCACGCAGAGAAAGGCGGAAACGAAGGCGGATATGAAGCCGACCGCCCACATACCGATATCGTCGGCGTTGAGCAGCGCGCGCTCCTTGTACAACTGGTATACCGTCGCCGCGCCCAGCGTCGGGATGGCGAGGAAGAACGAGAACTCGGTCGCCGCTTTGCGCGACAGGCCGAAGAGCAGGCCGCCGATGATTGTCGCGCCGGAGCGCGAGGTGCCGGGAATCAGCGCAAAGGCCTGCGCGATACCCATCTTCAGCGCGTCGAGCGCGCTCATCTCATCGACGCTCTGGACGCGAATCCTGTGGTCGCGCCGCTCCGCCCAAAGGATGACGAAAGCGCCGAGAATGAAGGTCGTCGCCACCGTGATCGGGTTGAACAGGCTGGCCTTGATCGCTTTGCCGAAGGCCAGCCCGAGGATGGCCAGCGGCAGGAAGGCGATGAACAGGTTGAGGATGAATTTCTGCGCCGCCTTGTCGCTGAAGGCGCCGCGCGCCACGACGAGCAGACGCTCGCGATACTCCCAGACGACCGCCAGAATGGCACCGGACTGGATGACGATTTCGAACAGCTTGCCGCGATCGTCGTTGAAATCGAGCAGATCGCCGGCGAGAATCAGGTGGCCAGTCGACGAGATCGGCAAAAATTCGGTCAGCCCCTCGACGATGCCGAGGATCAGGGCTTTCAGAAGAAGAATCGGGTCCATGGGGTGCTGTCCTTGATGAGAGGCCGCATTCTACTATCCCGGATGGGTCAGCGCTTCAAGTTCGGCAAGCCATCTCAGCGCCTGCTCGGCGGATTCACCGCACATTTCGGCCGAGGGCCGGAGACCGGAACAGCATGCCGGGCGTTCCGGGCAGCCGAAGACGGCGCAGCGGAGGTCGGCGGTCAGATGCCGGCAAGGCTCACCCGCCGGCTTGGCCAGCGAAGTGATGGTGGGCGCGATGCAGCAGGCGCCGCAGCCGGGACGACACTCCATTGCCGACGGCCGTTCAGCGCTCAAGGCCGGGCAGCAGGCGCCGGTCGAAAACGAAAGGCCGCTCCACCGCAAGTTGGACTTCGGCAAAACGTGGATGCAGCGGGTTCACGATCAGGTTGCGCGCCTCCGGCACGATCGCCGACGGGACGATCAGCCCGAGCGCCCGCCCCGAGCGCAGGAAGTCCGTACCGAATTCGATGGAAGCGGGGCCGGGCGGTGTCGCCTCCCAGCCGGGCAGCGCCGCGGTATCCGCCGATTCATACAGCGCGGCCTCGTCCGGCAGGATCAACGAAACCAGTTGCAGGTCCGCCGGCAGGATGGCGCCGGTATGGACGAGCTTTTCCATCGCGCAAATTTCCACGCTCAGGCCGGCATAGATCACCGGGGTCCCGCGCACATGCCAGCGCCCGCCTTCCGCCAGTCCGCCGGCGCCGCTCCGGTCGAGGGCGTACCTCGCCTTGGCGATGCGCCAGGCGCGCATCAGGCGGCGCCGCCGTAGGCAATCGCGTTCAATACCCGCGAAACTTCCCGGCAGCCGATTTCGGTGTCGAGCAGTGACAGCGGCGTCTCGTTACCGAGGCCGAGATTGCCGGTCTGCAGCCATGCGCTGGCGAGATCCGCATCGCCGAAGGTCTCCTCTGCCAGCCTTTCGACGGCGCCGAGGCGGATAAGGCGTTCGGTCATCAGCGGGTCGAGCGTTTCGTCCCTGGCGAGCTTGCGCTTGGCCGTCGACGACGAGAGGCCGATCAGGTGATAGACCCGCTCGCGCGGCACGCGCAGGGTTTCGGCCAAGCCGATCAGGTTGCTGGCCGGCGCTCCCTTGCGAATTTCGCCGATCTGCGTCTGGGGTAAACTGTTCAGAAAACTGTCGCGGTAAAGCAACCAGGCGCCAGCGGCGCCCTGGGGAACGATCGACGCCGGCTTCCGGCTGGCCGCGACGGCGTACTCTGCCTGCGCCTGTTCTACCCCCAGCAACGCCGGGTCGGCGGCAGCGAATGTTTTTGGCTCACCGGCTTGCGCACGGCCAAGGGGTGCCTTCGCCATGACCAGGCTCCTTAATGGATCATTTGAGCTTCCATTATAGACTACATGATCCACTGAATCCATCCCGAGCACTCGCGTCGTAACGGTTGCGGTAGGCGACGTGGCATCATCGATCAGGGCAATCGCATGAATCTTATACAAGGCCAGTAGTTCAGGGCGGAAAGTATCGGCGGTGGCGGCGATGAGGCGCTGAACCTTGAAGCCATCCTTGCGCCTGAGCGGGAAGAGGCGGATGAGATTCAAGGCGAACTGGCGCACGACAGCGAGGTTGCGAGCGGCGTGGGCCCGCGTTCGGGCGCATACCTGATTTACGTTCATTTACAAGTGGCTAACCCCGCTTTACCGGCGTTGGGAAGATCATTCGTCCTGTCGCTCGCCCCATTCGGGGAAGCCGATCCGACTGAAAGGAAAAGGACATGAAGACAATTTCTCACGGCAACATCAAGCGTTTTCTCGCGGCGGCCGGCGTCGCACTGGCCGTTCCGCTGACGGCAGCGGCGTTTCAGGGGCCGCACGACGGCCATCGTGGTTGCGGTGATTTTGCCGCGCATGGCGGGCCGGGCATGGGTGGCGGGATGATGCCGCCGCATCTGCACGGGCTGAACCTGACCGAGGCGCAGCGCGACAAGATTTTCGAGATCATGCATGCCCAGGCGCCGGCGATGCGCGAAAAGGGCAAGGCGGTGTTCAAGGCGGAGGCCGATCTGCGCGCGCTGACCGCGTCGCCCGATTACAGCGATGCCAAGGCCCGTTCGCTGGCCGATGCCGCGGCGAAGGCGATGTCGGAAATGACGCTGGCGCGGGCGAAGGCCGAACGCCAGGTGTTCGAGGTGCTGACGCCGGAGCAGCGCAAGCAGCTGGCCGAGATGAAGCCCTCCGACGAGCCACGGCGCGGCCGCGGCGACGGGCCGCGCGGCATGGGCGGCGATGGCCGCATGCCGCCGCCGGCACGCTGAACGGCGGCGCAGCACGACGAAACCTCCTCTTCCGGGGCCCATCCACCAGGCCCCGGCTTTTTTTCATTCCCCCACCTCGGCTATGATCGCCGCGTCGAGGCGAACTGGTGAAACGATGACTACCCCTGCCCGTATCCTGCTGGTGGACGACGATGTCGAACTGGCCGGCATGTTGCGCGAATATCTGGTCCGTGACGGTTTCGAGGTGCTGGCCGTGCCGGATGGCGAATCGGGCGTCGCCGAAGCCTTGTCCGGGCATTTCTCGCTGATCGTGCTCGACGTGATGATGCCGGGTATCGGCGGCATCGAGGCCCTGCGCCGGATTCGTGCGGCCAGCACGGTGCCGGTATTGATGCTGACGGCGAAAGGCGACGATCTCGACCGCATTCTCGGCCTCGAACTGGGCGCCGACGACTATGTGCCCAAACCCTGCCTGCCGCGCGAACTGGCGGCCCGCCTGCGCGCCATCCTGCGCCGCAGCCAGCAGGGGGGTGAATTGGCCGGACAGGCGCCGCTGGTGGTCGGGCCGCTGAAGGTGATGCCGGCGCAGCGGCGGGTCGAGTGGAACGACACGCCGGTGGAGTTGACGAGCACCGAGTTCAATCTGCTGGAGGCGCTGGCGCGCAATGCCGGGCGGCCGGTGAGCAAGGCCGAGTTGTCCGAACAGGCGCTCGGCCGGCCGCTGGTGCGTTTCGACCGCAGCATCGACGTGCACCTGTCGAGCATCCGCCACAAGCTGGGGCAGTTGCCCGGCGGCCGCTCGTGCATCCAGACGGTCTATCGCCAGGGCTACCAGCTGATTCGGGAGTGACATGGGCCGTCTTTTCTGGAAATTCTTCCTGTTCATCTGGCTGGCGCAAATGGCAGGCATCGTCGGTGTCGGCACCTATTTCTGGTACGAGCGCCATCAGGCCGAGCCGCCTGCGGCCGAAGCGCCGCCCTTTGCGCACCACCCGCACGGCGGGCAGCACCCGCCGCCACCGCACATGGGTCCGCATCGTCCGCGCCTGGCGGTGGTGCCGATGTTCAGCGGGCTGATCGTCAGCCTGGTCAGCGCCTTTGCGCTGGCCTGGTACTTCGCCAAACCAATCCGCCACCTGCGCCGCGCCTTCGATGCCGCCGCGGGCGGCGATCTCGACGTCCGCATCGGCGCCGGCATGGGCGGCAGGCGCGACGAACTCGCCGATCTCGGACGCGATTTCGACCACATGACCGACCGTCTCGGGCATCTGGTCGAGGGCCAAAAACGCCTGCTGCACGATGTTTCGCACGAAATGCGCTCGCCGCTGGCGCGCCTGCAGGCGGCCATCGGCCTGGCGCGCCAGCAGCCCGAACGGTTCGAGGAAACCCTGGAGCGCATCGAGCGCGAAGGGCTGCGGCTGGACAGCCTGGTCGACGAACTGCTGACCTTGTCCCGTCTCGAAGCCGGGGTGGCGGGCGCGGCCGAGCAGGTCGACATGCAGGAATTGCTGGAGGGCATCGTCGAGGATGCCCGTTTCGAAGGCGCGGCACGGCAGGTGAGCGTCGAGTTGTCAGCCACCGCGCTGCCGGCGGTGCAGGCCAATCCCGAACTGCTGCAGCGGGCGATCGAGAACGTCGTGCGCAACGCGCTGCACCATTCCCCGCCGGGCGGCGTGGTACGCATCGTGGCGGGGGCGACGGAGGGGCGACTGCGGGTGTCGGTCCGCGATCAGGGGCCGGGGGTTCCGACCGACGCACTGGAGAAGATTTTCCGGCCGTTTTACCGCGGCGCCGGCCAGGCGTCGGGAAACGGCTACGGCCTCGGGTTGGCGATTGCCGAGCGGGTGATTGCTGCGGTCGACGGCCAAATTCGGGCAAAAAACGGCGAATCCGGCGGTCTCGTTGTCGATATCGAGCTGGTTGCGTGAAATCCTTGTGTGGCCGATGATGCAGGGCGATCGCATGAATGCCAAGGTCGCGGACCTTCCGAAATAATCGTTTACGTTCAATGAGTTACAAAGGGGCTGTTCACGGCCCGTTGATTTATGTAGTTTTCTGTCTTTTTGGGGTTTTCCATGGAGGCAGGAAGCAGGTCCGGTTGATGGGCGTGTGGGTTGGCGCGCGGGATCCCAGACAGGCGAAAAAAGTCGAGCACGATCTGGCGGAGATGCCGGGGGTTGCGGTCTGCGCGGTGCTGTCGGGTGGCGATCGACGACTTCTTTAGCGCCTTCGAGGCCGCACCAGCCAAGACTGCCCACCTGTTTCACGAAGTCGTCGAGAAGGATCATGGCCGGATCGAAGTGCGACGCTGTCATGTCTTCAACCAGCTTGACTGTTTGCAAGCCCCCGAACGCTGGCAAGACTTGAAATCGTTTGCAGTGGTCACGACCGAGCGGACGATCAGAGGAAAAGAGACTTCGACTGAGCGGCGCTTGGATCTCAGCAGCTTGCCACCAGAAACTCGGCGCATCAATCAGAGCGTCCGCCTCCGCTGGCGTGTCGAGAACAGTCTGTGCTGGTGCATGGACGTGGTCTTTGGCGACGACCAGATGCGGGCCCGCACCGATCGTGCCGCTCACAACCTCGCTGTCGTGCGCCAGTTCGCCTTGAATCTCATCCGCCTCTTCCCGCTCAGGCGCAAGGATGGCCTCAAGGCTCAGCGCCTCATCGCCGCCACCGCCGATACTTTCCGCCCTGAACTACTTACTGGCCTTGTATAAGATTCATGCAGTTGCCTTGGGCCGAGGGGGCGGGACAACGCGGGAAAACTGACAAACCTGCTACTATTCCACATTTCGCTGCATCGCACCAAAGGCTTTTTCCCGATGTCGATTCCCGCCGCTGACCGGATGAGTCCGCACGAACGCCGCGCCGGTGCGTCGCTGGCGGCGATCTTCGGCCTGCGCATGCTGGGATTGTTTCTCATCCTGCCGGTGTTCTCGGTTTACGCGAAGACGCTTCCCGGGGGCGAGAACTTGGCGCTGGTCGGCTTTGCGCTGGGCGCCTACGGACTGACTCAGGCGATCTTCCAGATTCCCTACGGGATTGCCTCCGACCTCTGGGGGCGCAAACCGGTCATCGTCGCGGGTTTGCTGATCTTCGCCGGCGGCAGTTTCGTGGCCGCCTGGGCCCCGGACATGAACTGGATCATCGCCGGCCGGGTACTGCAGGGGGCCGGCGCGATTTCGGCGGCAGTCACCGCCATGGCTGCCGATCTCACCCGCGAGGAGCAGCGGACCAAGGTGATGGCGATGATCGGCTCATCGATCGGTCTGGTATTCGCGCTGTCCCTGGTTGGCGCGCCGGTACTTTACGGTTGGATCGGGATGGGCGGGTTGTTCGTCCTGACTGGCGTTCTCGCCCTGCTGGCAATCGTGCTGCTGCTTAAGGTCGTGCCCCCGGCGCCGCCACTCCACGGCCATGACAAGCTGCCATTGCGTCGGGTGCTCGTCGACCCCGACCTTTTTCGGCTCAATGTCGGAATCTTCGTGCTGCACATGGTGCAGATGGCGATGTTCGTCGTCTTGCCGCGCGCGCTGGTCAATCATGGCGGCCTGGCCGCAACCGAACACTGGAAAGTCTATCTGCCTGCGGTGCTGGCCTCGTTCGTCATCATGGTTCCGGCGATCATCGCCGCCGAACGCAAGGACCGGATGCCGACGGTCTTCCGCGGCGCCATCGCGTTGCTGATCGTCGTCCAACTGGGGCTGCTGTTCTACGGGCAGGGCTTGTGGACGCTGGCCTTGTGGCTGCTGCTCTTCTTTGTCGCTTTCAATGTTCTGGAAGCCTCGCTGCCGTCGCTGGTCTCGCGTACCGCGCCGGCGGCGGCCAAGGGGGCTGCGCTCGGCGTGTACAACACGACACAGGCGATCGGTCTGTTCATCGGCGGCGCGGCTGGGGGCTATATCGCCCAGCATTTCGGCGATAATGCCGTTTTTGCCGCCTGTGCCGGACTGGTGCTGCTCTGGCTGGCGGTGGCTGGCTCAATGAATTTTCCGCGACGGCGCGAGACTGCGGTCGCGACTCAATCTACCTAGGAGGCATCGGCATGGCATCGGTCAACAAGGCGATCATCATCGGCAATCTCGGCAAGGATCCCGAAGTGCGCTACACCGCAAGCGGCGAGGCGTTGTGCAATATTACCGTTGCCACCAGCGAGACATGGAAGGACAAGGCCACCGGCGAAAAGAAGGAGGCGACCGAATGGCATCGCATCTCCTTCTTCGGCAAACTGGCGGAAATCGCCGGCCAGTATCTGAAGAAGGGCTCGCAAGTCTATGTCGAGGGGAGCATCCGCACCCGCAAGTGGACCGACAAGGAAGGCCAGGAGCGTTACACCACGGAGATTCGCGGTGACGAAATGAGAATGCTCGGCTCCCGTCAGGGGATGGGTGCGCCAGCTTCATCAGGCGGTTACGACGGCGAGCCTGCCGATTTCGCTCCGTCGCCCGCCAAGAACAAGCCGAAGCCGGCATTCGACGACCTGGGCGACGACATTCCGTTCTGAAATCCGCCCCGGTATCCCTTGCGGGCAAGTCCCCGGCAAGCTTCTGGCTGCCGGGGATTTTTTCTTGCCCCAGCGACCGACTCTTTCCCGGCTTGCTGCGGTCGCGGGCGGATCGTCCAGCGCCGGCATCCGCTGGGAGACCTGGGGGGAAGGAGGCTTGATCATGGGTGGCTGGTCCTGGTTGTGCTGGGCAGCGTCGTCCTCGCCGTGGCCGGCGCCGGAGTGCCCGATGCCGGGATGGGCCAATTAGGCCACAAGGCTGGGGGTTGTCGCTGGCGGTGACGACTCTCGTCCTTGGCTCCGGGAACCCGGACAATCTCGTCGCGTCCTATGGAATTGTGGCGAGCGGCGAAATGATGATTACCTCGCTGCTTGCAGCCGTGGTCTTCGCTCGCCACTGGGGATGGGACAGGGCCGGCGGGCTGTTAGGCAGCTTCCTGGCGATCGAACTGGTCTTCCTGGTGGTGAACATCCTCAAAGCTGCCCCGGGTGGCTGGCTTCCACTGGTCGTGGGCGTTGCAAACTGCGCGACAACTTCTGGAGCGTGAGCGTTCACTTCGGTTTCAAGGATGAACCGGACATTCCGCTGGCGCTATGCGCAAATTTCGGCCTCGAGTTCACCGTGCTCGACACCACTTGCTTCATCGGACGCGAGACGCTGTTGCTCAGGTTCAATTCGGAGATGGCCTTCTGGCGGGAGCGGATCTTCGTCGCCATGTACCGCAATGCCGGATCGCCGGTCGCCTTCTTCCGGATTCCCTGCAACCGGGTTGTCGGACTGGGCACCCAGGTCACCCTGTAGAGCGCTGTCCTAGCGGTGGCAGTGGCGGTTGCGGCCACTGTTCTTGGCTGTGTATAGGGCTTCGTCGGCACGCTGGATCGCCGTGTCGATGGTGTCGCCCCAGAGGATTTCCGTGCTGCCGATGCTGGCGGTGAACTGCAGCGGCGTTCCGTCTGCCAGGACCACGGTGGTTTCCCGAATCCGGTCGAGGAGACGTTCGATGACCTGTTGCCCCGTTTCGGCGTTGGTTTCGACTAGCACGACGGCAAATTCCTCGCCGCCGATGCGGCCGACGAGGTCCACGTTGCGCAGGCTGCTCTTGAGCAGATGGGCGAGGTGCGCAAGTACGGCATCTCCAGCCGGGTGGCCATGCCGGTCGTTGATTTTCTTGAAGTGATCGATATCGAGGATGAGCAGTGTCGGTGCCGGGCCGTGGCGCTGGCTGCGCAACAGTTCGTGCGCAAAGCGGTCCATGAAGGCGCGCCGGTTGATGAGGCCGGTCAAGACGTCGGTCGAGGCCAGTACGCGCAGGTCGACCTCGAGCGAGACGCGCCGGGCGATCTCCGCTTTCAGGCGAGTGCTGTCGGCCTCGATGGCGCTCCTCTGTGCGCTCGTTTCTTCCTGGTAACGACGCAGCGCGACCTCCGACCAGAACATGCCGCAGGTAATCAGGATGGCGGTGATCGCGAAGCAGGCGGCGAAGGCCGCGGAGTAGGCGCTGGTCCCGGTCTCGGGGCCGCCCAGGAACATGATGGCGGTGGCGATGGCGATGCTCAGGCATGACCAGACAACGCCCTCCCGTGGCGGCAGGAGCATCAGCGAGACCACCGGGAACGCGAAGAACCACAGGGCATGGCTGTGCTCTTCACCGGAATGCGCAACCAGGTAGAGGACCAGCGCCGCGTACGTTGCCATCCCGGGGCGGACCATCCATGTCCGGTGGTGGCCGCGCAGCAATGCGAAATAGCTTCCGCAGATGATCACGACGTTGACGACGGTCAGTATCAGCAGAGGCCAGCTTCCGCTGCGTAGCGCGGCAATGCCGTAGGCGGCCATGATCGGGATGCCGATGACGAGAAATATCTTGGCGCGTTCATGTGCCTGCAGCAGTTGCTCGGCCGGTGTCGCGCTGGACATGGTCGTCAGGGAGTCACCGCGATGACTGGCTGCGGCGCACTCTATCCAGCAGCGCCGTCGTGGACCGTTGATGGATGAACGGGATCGAATGCACCGTCCCACCCCAGCCGGCCACTTCCCGGCTGCCGACAATTCTCTCCGGCGGCCAGTCACCGCCCTTGACGAGGATATCCGGGCGGCATTCGACGATGCGCCGCAGCGGCGTGTCCTCGTCGAACCAGGTGACCAGCGAGACGCAGCCGAGGGCGGCAATGACCGCCAGACGGTCAGCCAGCGCGTTGACCGGCCGCCCGTCGCCCTTGCCCTGACGCCTTACCGAGGCATCGGAGTTGAGCGCAACCACCATGCTGCTGCCGAGGCCCGCAGCCTGCGCCAGATAGGTGACATGGCCGCGGTGCACGATATCGAAGCAGCCATTGGTAAATACCAGAGGGCGCGCCAGACCGGCGACGCGCGCGGTCAACTGCTCCGGAGGGCAGATTTTCGATTCGAACTCGGGTGCGGGATAGTCCACTTCGACCAGGTTACGGGTGGCTTCAGAAAGACTTCCATTCTATAGGGTCTTTCGCGCGACAGGGGCTTTCGCATACCCGAGGCGTTTCACCCGGGCATGAAGTTGCTCGCGCTGCTGCCCTACGGCCTGTATTTCCCGCTTGTCCGAGTTTTACAGCGCCGATGCCTACTTCAAGTATCCGTTCAACGAGGCGCGCGGCGACGCCATGTTGCGCTGGACCTTCGGTTTCCGGCCGCCGGCATCAGCTCCTGATCCGGCGTGTCCACTCGGCGAGCGCCTGCATCTGGGTGCCGATCAGGGCGGCGATTTTTTCGTCGGTCAGGTTGCCGTCGGTATCGAAACCTCCGGCAAAGGCGTTCGAGAACACTTCCGGCTTGCTCAGCAGGTGCAGATTGAGGAAGACGCAAACCTGGCGCAGGTGGTACTGGGCGCGTGAGGTGCCCATGCCGCCGCCGGCGCCCATGATGGCCGCCGTCTTGCCCGAAAGCAGCACGTTGTCGGGCTCGCGCGAAGCCCAGTCGAGGATGTTCTTGAGCGCCGGCGCGAGTGAGTAGTTGTATTCCGGGCAGGCGAAGACCAGGGCGTCGGCGGCACCCATCTGCGCCAGGACGCGGGTCACGGAGGCCGGCTTTTCGCCGATGTCGGCGTTGTAGAAGGGAATGTCGGCGAGGCTGGCAACTTCCAGCGTGACGCCAGCGGGCAGGCGGGCTGCCGCAGCGCGCAGCAGGCCGCTGTTGGTTGATGCGCGCCGCAGGCTGCCGGAAATGCCGAGGAACTTCAGGTTTGTCATCGATGATCCTTTCTTGTGGATGCTTGGGGGAAGCGGAATAGACCGGGTCTCAGGAAGGCTGTTCGCCGGCCTTGCGGCGCGCCGCCAGCCAGTTCCAGACCCAGCTTCCGGTGACCTCGTGGCCGGTCAGCACGTAATCGAGTTCACTCGGCCGGTACAGCGTGAGCTCGAGATTGCGGCGGGCCGCCAGCGAACTCGCGATGAGCAACTCGTCGCCGGGGGCAAGCGAAAGGCTGTCTGGGGGCAGCAGAATCAAGCCGTCTTCGCGGCGAATCAGCAGCGTGACGGCGGGCAGGGGCTGGCTGCGGTCGGTTCCATCGCGCAGGATATCGCCCAGTGTCATTCGCCGGTCCTGCATCAGGGCACGATAAGCAGCCTGAGCTTCCGAAATATTCAGCTTCAGGCCCCATACCGCCGGTGTCCGGCCGTCACACAGCCCCTGCAGGCGACAGACCAGGGCGTTGCTCCAGTCCTCGTGGCGCTCGCGCAGCAGGCTGAGGAAGGCGGCGAGCAGCGGCGTGGTCAGAATGGCGATGCATTCCTGGGCGACGATGCGGCTGGGCACCATCGTGTAATCGTCGCGGTAGGCGTCGAACAGCGGGGCATTGACGTGGTGGTTCTGGCGCGCCACGACAAACAGCGAGGAGTTCAGCTCCGCTGCGGTGACGGCGATCGACAGGTTGTTCACATCGTTGTCGCTGCCGGCGATGATTCCCGAGGCACTGGCTATCCCGGCCTGGCGCAGGGACTCGGCTTCGGTGCCGTAGCCCCTGATCGAGTTGGCCATTTCTTCGGGATTGCACGACGGGTCGATGATCGTCAGTTCGATTCCGGCGGGCATCAGTTGGTCGGCGATCAGGCGTCCAAAGCGACCATAGCCGCAGAGAATCCAGCGTCCGCGCGGCGGGCGGTGGATTTCCGGCAGAGGCGTTTCCGGCAGGGCGGTGAGCAGTTCGATCAGGCGAAAGCGCTCCGGAGCGCTGATGGCGAGCGCCAGGTGCTCGGCGAAGCGCGCGAACGGATTGATGATGTGGTCGGTGCCGAACGAAGCCATGTTGGCCGTCACCGACAGTGTCCGGCCTTGGGCAATTACGGAAATCGACGGGTTGAGCAGGCGCACCGCGATGGCGATCGCCAGGTTGGCCTGCTCGTCGCTGGTCACCGCCAGCACGGCACGGCACTTCGGATGCTTGAGCCCGGCCCGCAGCAGGTTGTCCGGGATGCTGGCATCCGCCGCGAGAGCCGGCGTATCGGTCTTGAAATCCTGAAGATCGAGTTCCTGCACGCGCAGTTCGTCCTTCTCGATCACGACGAAGGCATGACCGATGCGGTCGAATGTCCGGCAGATCAGGTTGCCGGTTTCACCACAGCCGCAGACCAGATAGAAGGGCTCCTTGATCTGGCGGACGCGGCGGCTGAAGCGGTTGACGGTCAGCGTGTTCTGGAAGCCCTTGTCCTGCAGCAGCGCGATCAGCGTGACGATCGAATACGACCAGCCGATCACCGTCAGGTAGATGCAGATGGTGACCCACAACCGCTGCCCATCGGAAAAGGCGGTCGGAATCTCACCGAAGCCGATGGTCGTCGCCGTATAGCTGATGAAATAGAAGGCGTGGAAAAAGCTGAGCGGTGCCGCCGCCTTGCCCTCGGCATCGACCCCCGGTACCAGCGTCAGTCCGAAGACGGATATCGCGTAGATGACGATGAGAACGATGATCGGCGCCCGCATGCGCCGCAGGACGAGGAAGAAGGCGCTGTTCACAGGCGATTCCGGCTGCCGGCCCCTGGGTTCATGGTGCTAGCGGCGCAGCATCACGGTTTCGACGATGAGGATGATGACCGAAACGATGTTGGCGAACAGTGCGCCGCCGGACAGCGAAACCACGCTGGAGGTGACCGAGGCGGTCATTCCCTCGCCGGTGGCATGGACTGCGACCGCCCAGGTGATGGCGGCGGCGATCAACTGCAGGTCGGCGACCAGGCTGGTGGACAGGTGGATGGCGCCGATCTGGGTGCGGTCGCCGAACTTGAGTGCCGTCGCGATCAGGCTGACGACCAGCGCGGCCGCCAGCTCGTAGACGTGGTGCAGTTCGGGTCGGTCGATGTCGCCGATGAAGAATCCGAAGTTCAGCGTCGCCGCGAGAACGATGAAGAAGCCGAAGATTACCTTTTCCAGATTCATTGCCGCCCCCTTGCTATCCTTGCGCCCCCGGCATCAGCGGCTCTCGACCGGCGCCGGCTGCGGTGCCGGTTGCGGTGCCGGTTGCGGTGCCGCAGCCGGGCTGCCGCCCGCCGACGGGAAGGTGGTCAGCCTCTGGATCTCGGCGTCGCTCATCACCTGCATGACGTTGACCACCTTGCGCACGCCCTCGGTGGTCCGTGCCACGGCGACGGCGACCTTGGATTCGTGCTCGCTGACGATGCCCATCAGGTAGACGATCCCCTTCTCGGTCACCACCTTGATGTGGTTGGCGGAAATGTTCTTCTCGTCGACCAGGCGCGCCTTGACCTTCGAGGTGACGTAGCTGTCGTTGCTGCGTGCCGAGAGCGAGGTGGCGGGACCGACGGTGGTCTCGTTAAGCACCTCCTTGACGCCGAGCACCTTCGCCGCCTGCTCGCCGATGGCGGCCCTGGCTTCCTCGCTGGGAACCTCGCCGGTGATCAGCAGGCGCTGGTTGAAGGAGGTGAAATTGAGATGGGATGCTGCGGCGTACCGCTCGGGAACGCTTTGTGCCGCCTTCCATTCAATGCCCTCGTCGTCTGCCTGAACCCCCGTCGAGCGGCGGTCCTGCGCGGACATCACGCCGACCGTGGCGCCGGTGGCGATGACTGCCGGCACGCAGCCGGTGACGAAGGGCAGGGCCGCGACCAGAGCGGTGACGGCGAGGGCAAGTCTGGGATTTCTCATTGTTCGACTCCAAGAAGCAGCGCGTCGATGCCATCGCACAGGCAATGGATGACGAGCAGGTGGGTTTCCTGAATTCGCGCCGTCCGGTCGGCCGGCACGCAAAGATGAATATCGTCGTCGTTCAGCATTTCGCCGATCTGGCCGCCGCCCCTGCCGGTCAGCGCGATGACGAGCATGGCGGCTTCGTGCGCGGAGCGGATCGCCTCGATCACGTTGCCCGAGTTGCCCGAAGTCGAGATCGCCAGCAGGATGTCGCCGGCGTGGCCGAGCGCCCGCACCTGCCGGGCGAAAATCTGGCTGAACGAGTAGTCGTTGCCGACGGCGGTCAGGATCGACGTGTCGGTGGTCAGCGCGATGGCCGCCAGTTCCTGACGCTCGGCCTCGAAACGACCGACGAGTTCGGCGGCGAAGTGCTGTGCGTCGGCAGCCGAACCGCCATTGCCGCAGGCGAGAATCTTGCCGCCGCTGATCAGGCAGGCGGTCAGCGCCTCGATCGCGCCGGCGATCGGCGCCGCCATCGCCTCGACGGCATTGAGCTTGGTCTGGGCGCTGTCTTCGAAATGCCTGGCGACGCGGGCTATCAGATCCATGTCTATCGGTGGCTTGGAGCGGGCAACTGAGTCATTCTACATCACAGTTCGGCGAAGACCTCGAACTCGACCCGGCGCCAGGGATCGGCATGTTCGGTCAATTTCGAGATGCGCGCCACCAGCTTGTCCCCCTGATCCATCGCCGCCGCCACCGCTCGGTTCTCGGCGCGCGGCACGTAACCGAGCTTGTGGCCACGCCATTCGACGCGAATGGCCAGCCGGTCGTGGCGGTTGTCGGGCTCGCGGATCAGGTCGAGACGATCGCCGACCGCCATCTGCCGCCACAGTTCGCCGACGGCGTAATACTGGCTGCCGGCCAGTGGCGAGCTTTGCACCAGCATGCGGACGCTTTCCGCCTGCGCCGCGCCCAGCCACAGGGCCAGGCTAATCGTCAGCAGCAAACGCATCGCGGATCCATTCGAGTCGGTCGCCATCGATCAGCACGCAGTCGAAGCGACAGTCGCATTCCGGCTTGCCCGCCAGATAGTGCCGCGCCGCGAGGACGATGCGCTGGCGCTTGCCCGCGGTGATGCTCGCTCCGGCGCCGCCGAAATCCCCCCGGCCGCGCAGCCGGACCTCGACGAAGACCAGCGTGCGGCCGTCACGGCAGATCAGGTCGATCTCGCCGCCGCGCACCCGAAAATTGCGCTCGACGACGCGTTGACCACAACGCTCCAAATGACGCGCCGCCCGTTCCTCGGCTTCGCGGCCGCGCGTCGTGGTGGTATCGTTGGCCTTTGTCTGCATGCTTGGTGAGATGACGGAAGAGTTCGCCGCATTGTATGTCGTCCCGACCCCGCTCGGGAACCTTGCCGACCTGACCCGCCGCGCCGAGGAAATCCTGCGCAGCGTCCCCTGGGTCGCCGCCGAGGACACCCGCCACAGCGGCCCCCTGCTCAAGCAGCTTGGTTCGCAGGCGCGCCGGCTGCCGGCCCATCGGCACAACGAGCACGAAGCCGCCGCCCGCATCGTCGACCGACTCCGGGCCGGCGAAGCGGTGGCGCTGATCTCCGACGCCGGGACACCCGGGATCTCCGACCCCGGAGCCCGCATCGTCGCCGCCGTGCGCGCCGCCGGTTGCAAGGTGATCCCGCTGCCCGGCCCGTGTGCGGCAACCACGGCGCTCTCCGCCTCCGGCCTGGTCGACGAGCGGTTTCTGTTCCATGGCTTCCTGCCGAGCAAGGCCGGCCAGCGGCGCAAGGCCATCGAGGAACTGCGCGACCGTTCCTGCGCCCTGGTCTTCTACGAGGCCCCGCATCGCGTCCTCGAGACCGTCGCCGATCTTTCCGCCGTGCTCGGCGAGCGCACCCTGGTCATCGCCCGCGAGCTGACCAAGCTGTTCGAATCGATCCATTCCGGCCCGTTGACCGCGGCACTCGAATGGCTGAAGGAAGACCCCAACCGCCAGCGCGGCGAATTCGTCCTGATCGTTTCCGGCGCTCCGGCCGGGGGCAATGACGCCGAGGGCGAGCGCGTGTTGAAGCTGCTGCTGGCCGACGGCCTGCCGGTGAAACAGGCTGCGCGCCTGACGGCGGCGATCACTGGTGCGGCGAAGAATGTGCTGTACGAGCATGCGCTGGCGCTGAAAGACCGCGAGTCGTCACCTTCGGTTGCCTGATCTCCGCTCGACTACTCGCGTCCCTCGCGCACCAGCGTGACGGCCAGCGCGCCTTCCGCCTTGCGCAGTTCGAGCCGGTCGCCTTCGTGGCGGGTGCCGGCGACTGTCGACGGCGCCTTCAGGAAAGCCTGTTCCTGTTCGATCAGGCCCTCGCTCGGGCACATCATGCGCGTGACTGCCGGCGCTTGGAAACGCAGTTGCCTGGCGTCAGACTGGTAGCGGGTGCTGAAGCGGTTGCAACCGTCGCTGCCCGAGGCGTGGCCGCCTTCGAAGCGCAGGGTCGCCATCTACCCCGGGAGCAATGTCTGTCCGGGCAATACCGACAGGATCTAGGCCGTCCCTTCCAGGCCGGAGATTTCAGGCGTGGCGGAAGGCATCGCCGAGCAGGCGGCCAGGAATGCGGCCAGCATCAGCTCCGGCCTGCGGGGGGTGATCATACGTATCGCATGACTCCTTGCTTTGGAGTGGTGAACGAAGAATGGAACGTTTCAGCATCGCCGCCAGACGTGCCAGCGCTCGCGCCCGGAAAACACCGGCAGCGAGTCGTCGACCGCGGCATCCTCGATGCGGACGAAATTCGACAGCAGCAGTTCGTCCAGTTGCTCCGGCAGTATGCCGAAGGGTGGTCCCTTCGCCTGGTCGCAGATGAAAAAGTATCCGGCGAGCAAGCCGCCTGCCGGCAGCAGTCCGGCGACGCGCCGACCCCAGTCTACCCACAGCTTGCGCGGCAGGGCGCAGAGGAAGGCGCGTTCATAGATCAGCGCGGGGGCGGTTCGCGGCTGCCATTTGAAAAAGTCGGCGCAAACGAGGTCGACCGCAGCATTGCCCAAAACCTCTTTGGCTACGGCGACGGCCGCCGGCGAAAAATCCAGCGCCGTGACCGGCCAGCCTTTATCGGCGAGATGCGCGGCTTCCCGGGCACTGCCGCAGCCGGGGATCAGCGTGTTCAGTGGCGCCGGCTGGCGGGCGACGAAGTCGGCGAAGGCGTTTGGCACACCGCCGGCATCCCAGGGAGTGACGCCCTCGTTGAAACGCTTGCACCAGAAATCGGGGTGCTCCGGGCGCTGGTCGTCGGGTTTGATCTGGGTCGGAGAGGGGGACGAATCGCTCATGTTAAACTTGCCGCCTTCCTTCTTTTGCCGCGTGCCGCTTCATGTCCGCTCCTTCCAAGATCGTCATCGCCTCCCGCGAATCCCGCCTCGCCATGTGGCAGGCCGTCCATATCCAGGGGCGCTTGGCCAGCCTGAATCCGGGGGTCGATGTCGTCATTCTAGGCATGACGACCAGGGGCGACCAGATCCTTGACCGCCCGCTCGCCGAGATCGGCGGCAAGGGCCTGTTCATCAAGGAACTGGAAGTCGCGATGGAGGAGGGCCGCGCCCACCTCGCCGTGCATTCGATGAAGGACGTGCCGATGGTGATGCCGGAGGGTTTCGTTCTGGCCGCCATCTCGGCGCGCGAAAACCCGCGCGACGCCTTCGTCTCAAACAAGTACGCCAGCCTTGATGATTTGCCGGCTGGCGCCGTCGTCGGCACTTCCAGCCTGCGCCGCGAAGCGATCCTGCGTGCGAAGTATCCACAACTGGTGATCAGGAGCCTGCGCGGCAATCTCGACACGCGGCTGCGCAAGCTCGATGCCGGCGAATACGATGCGATCATCCTCGCCGCCGCGGGCCTCATCCGCCTCGGCCTGGAAAACCGCATCAGATCGGTGTTGACCGCGGAACAATCGCTGCCGGCGCCCGGTCAGGGCGCGCTCGGCATCGAGCTGGTGGCCGGCGATGCGACGATGGCCGCCGTCGTCGCACCGCTCAACGATCCGGAGACCGCGCACTGCGTCAAGGCCGAACGCGCCTTCTCGCGGGCGCTCGGCGGCAGTTGCCAGGTGCCGCTCGGCGGCTACGCGGTCATGGAAGAGGGCAAGCTGTGGCTGCGCGGTTTCGTCGCGACGGCGGATGGCCAGCAGATGGTCAGTGGGGAAGTGCACGGCGCCGTCGGCAGATCTCCCGGTGACGACGAGGCGCTTGGCCGCCAGCTCGCGGATCAGTTACGGGCGCAGGGTGCCGGCGCCATCCTGGAAAAGCTCGCCCACTGCCGATGAGCGTCACCGGCCCGCTTGCCGGCAGGACCATCGCCGTTACCCGGCCGCGGGCGCAGGCCGCGCCGCTGGCCGATGCCATTGTCGCCGCGGGCGGAATCCCGCTGATCTTTCCCCTGCTGGAAATCCTGCCGGTCGCCGATCCACAGGCGCTGGAAACCGACGTGGCCAGGCTGCCCGGCGCGGTGCTGGCCATTTTCGTCAGTCCCAATGCGGTCGCCCACGCGTTGCCGGTCATTCTGGCCCACGGCCCGTGGCCGGCCGGGCTGGTGCCGGCGGCGGTCGGGCAGGGTACGGTCAAGGCGCTGGCGGCGCGTGGCGTGACCGGTTGCATCGCGCCGCGCGAGCGCTTCGATTCGGAGGCGCTGCTGGCACTGCCCGAACTGACGGACGAACGGGTCAGTGGCAAACGCGTCGTCATCTTTCGCGGCGACGGCGGCCGCGAATTGCTGGCCGAGACGCTGCGCGCGCGGGGCGCCACGGTCGAGTGCGTCGCCTGCTATCGCCGCGCCGGTCCTGCCGGAGGCGTTCAGATCCTGCTGGAAAGATGGCGTGCCGGGCGCCTCGACGCGCTGACCGTGTCGAGCAGCGAGGGGCTGCGCCACCTGCTCGACCTGCTCGACGACGAGGGCCGCTCCTTCCTCGCCCGGACCCCGGTCTTCGTGCCGCATGCCCGCATAGCGGAAAACGCGCGGGCCTCGGGTTTGCAAAAAATTATCCTTACCGATGCGGCGGATGCCGGAATCCTTGCCGGCTTGCTTGCTTATAATTGGTCGGCATGACACCAGACAACACGACTCCCCCTCTTCCACCGGCGCCGCAAAAGCCGTCGCCGCCCGCGTCGCGCTTCGGTCCCTGGTTCTTCGTGGCGCTGGCAGCGCTGGCGCTGGCCGGCTGGCAATGGTTCGAAACCCGCCACCGCCTTGCCGAATTCGAGCAGGAAACCAGCCGTCGCTTGGCCGAGGCCGATGCCGGGAGCAAGGAGGATCGCGGTGCGTTGAAACAGCTGCGCGAGCAGGTCGAAGGGTTGCAGGGCAAGCTGGGTGCGGCCGAATCCAAACTGGCCGAATTCCAGGCGCAGTCGGACTCCCTGCAGGCGGTCTACCAGGACCTTGCGCGCGGCCGTGACGAATCCGGCGTGCTCGAAGCCGAACAGGCGATCGCGCTGGCCGGACAGCAATTGCAACTGGCGAGCAACGTTCCGGCGGCCATTCTCGCCCTGCGCTCGGCGGAGACCCGTCTCGCCCGCATCGATCGCCCGCAGTTGCTGCCCTTGCGCAAGGCGCTGGCCGCAGATCTGGAACGCCTGTCGGCGCTCCCCGCCGTCGATCTGGCGGCGACCAATGCACGGCTGGAACAGGTTCTGCTGACCGTCGACAAATTGCCGCTGGCGATGGATGTCCGGCCGCAGGAATCCCGCGAAAAGCCGGCCGAGGCCGCGCAGTTGACCTGGTGGAAGCGCACCGGGGACGAAATCTGGCAGGAACTCAAGGGACTCATCCGCATCCAGCGCTTCGACCGCGAAGAGGCGGTCCTGCTGGCGCCGGGACAAGGTTTCTTCCTGCGCGAGAACCTCAAGCTGCGTTTGCTCAATGCCCGCCTGGCGCTGTTCTCCCGTGATCAGGTGACTTTCCGCGGCGAACTGAAGGCGGCGCTGGAAATGCTCGGGCGCCTCTTCGATGGCCGCGACAAGGGGGTTCAGGCGGCGCAGGCGACGCTGCGCCAACTGCTGGCGACTGAGATCGTCATCGCCTTGCCGACCCTGAATGAAACCCAAGCGGCGCTGCGCGTCCTGCGCAACGGCAAGGACAGAAAGTGAAAGGCTTGTTCTGGGTTTTTGCCCTGTTCGGGCTGGCGGTTGCCGTCGCCCTCGGAGCGCGGGTCAACGATGGCTATGTTCTGCTCGTCCTGCCTCCGTATCGCGCTGAGGTCAGCCTGAACCTGTTCATTGTGGCGCTGGCCGCCCTTGTCTTGGTCCTCTATGTGGTGCTGCGGACGTTGGCGCTGACCTTCGGCCTGCCGAAGCGGGCCAGGGAATATCGCCAACGGCGCCAGCGCGAGCGTGCCGGTCAGGTATTTCAGGACGCCGTGCGGCTGCTCTTCGAGGGACGCTTCGGGCAGGCCATGAAGAAGGCAGGCGAAGCCTACGCGGCCGGCACTTCCCGCGGCGTTGCGGCCCTGGTCGCGGCGCGTGCCGCGCAGCGCATGCGCGAGCCGGAAAAGCAGCAGGAGTGGATGCGGCGGGCCCTGGCCGACGATCCACATAACGAAGCGGCGGCGCTGATGCTGGAAGCCGAGATGATGAACGAGCTGCGCTGCTTCGATGAGGCACTGGCCGTACTTGGCCGGTTTCAGGGCAAGCAGGGTCGCCACATCGCCGCGCTGCGCCTCGAATTGCGGGCGCGCCAGGGAACCGGCGACTGGGACGGTGTCCTCAAGCTGGTACGCCAGCTCGAGAAGCGCGATGCGCTGCCCCCAGAGGTGGTACGCGAGATCAAGACCCTCGCCCATCTCGAGAACATCCGCCGGCGCCGTGCCGATGCCGGGCAGCTTCAGGATTACCTGCGGGCCATCCCGGCCGTCGACTATGGGCGCCGTCTGGTGCTGGCCGGGGCCAGGGCTCTGGTCGAAGCCGACGCGCTGCCGGTGGCGCAGAAACTCATCGAAAGTGCGCTCGACGGGTATTCCGAGGCCGGGTGGCAGCCCGAACTGGTAACCCTGTATGGCGGCCTGACGGGGCCGGGACTGACCGCGCGGATCGCCAGAGCCGAGGACTGGCTGCACCAGTATCCCGGCGAAGCGGCGCTGCTGCTGGCGCTCGGGCGCATGTGCATGAATCAGTGCCTGTGGGGCAAGGCGCAGAGCTATATCGAAGCGTCGCTGGCGACCGAGGAAACGCGCGACGCGCACCTTGCGCTTGCCGAACTCTGCGACAGGCTCGAGCGCGGCGACGAGGCCAACCGCCATTTCCGGGCGGCGGTAGGGCTCGAGGCACGCTGAAGAGTTCCGACGGCGCTGAAGCTCAGGCCCAGTCGGCCGGTTGCAGGAATACTTCGTACAGTTCGGCTTCCGGAGTGCCGGCTGCGGGCTTCCAGTCGTAGCGCCATTTGACGATCGGTGGCAGCGACATCAGGATCGACTCGGTGCGTCCGCCCGATTGTAGGCCGAACAGCGTGCCGCGGTCCCAGACCAGGTTGAACTCGACGTAACGGCCGCGCCGGTAGGCCTGGAAGTCGCGTTCGCGCTCGCCCCAGGGCATGTCGCGGCGCTTGGCCAGTACCGGCAGGTAAGCCTGGGTGAAGGCGTTGCCGACCGCCTGCGTCAGGGCAAAGCAGCGCTCGAAACCACCCTCGTCGAGATCGTCGAAAAAGACGCCGCCGACGCCGCGCGGCTCGTTGCGGTGCTTGAGGAAGAAATAGTCGTCGCACCACTTCTTGTACTTGGGATAGACCTCGTCACCGAACGGGGCGAGCGCGTTGCGGCAGGTGCGGTGGAAGTGTCGCACGTCCTCGCGTCGACCGTAGTAGGGCGTCATGTCCATGCCGCCGCCGAACCACCAGACGTCGTCCTCGCCTTCCTTGCTGGCGACGAAGCAGCGCACGTTCATGTGCGCCGTCGGGCAGTAGGGGTTGCGCGGGTGCAGCACCAGCGAGACGCCCATCGCCTCCCAGGCACGGCTGACCAGTTGCGGGCGCACGGCGGTGGCCGAGGCGGGCAGCGACCGGCCGGTGACGTGCGAAAAATTGACGCCGCCGCGTTCGAAGAAGTCGCCTTCCTCAATCAGCCGCGAAACGCCGCCGCCGCCTTCCGGGCGCTCCCACGAGTCGGTGCGGAACGGCTGGCCGTCGAAGCCCTCCAGTTCGGCGACGACGCGGCTCTGCAGGCCGGTGAAGAAAGCCTTGAGGCGGGCAGTGTCCATCCTCTCTCCGTCGAAAAAGGAGCGGTCGGTGCTGGCCGCATGTCGTCGCCGGCGCCCGATCAGCGGCCGACGGCGCGGTGGCCGATGTCCCTGCGGAACTGCATGCCGTCCCAGGCGATCTCGGACACAGCCTTGTAGGCGCGCTTCTGGGCCAGTTTGGTGTTCTCGCCGAGGGCGGTCACGCACAGCACGCGGCCGCCGGCGGTGACCACCTTGCCATCCTTTTCGGCCGTGCCGGCGTGAAAGACGTGCGCATCCTCGCCGAAACTGTTGCCCTTGGGCAGTCCGGAGATGATGTCGCCCTTGCGCGGAGTGTCCGGGTAGTTGGCGGCCGCCAGCACGACGCCGAGGGCGATGCGGCGGTCCCATTCGGCTTCGACCTGATCCAGCGTACCGGCTATGCCGTGTTCGAGCAGGTCGACGAAATCCGATTTTAGGCGCATCAGGATCGGCTGGGTTTCAGGGTCGCCCATGCGGCAGTTGAATTCCAGCGTCTTGACCGAGCCGTCCTTGCCGATCATCAGCCCGGCGTAGAGGAAGCCGGTGAAGGGAATGCCATCGGCCATCATGCCGCGCACGGTCGGCAGGATGATTTCGCGCATCGCCTTGGCGTGCACTTCCGGCGTCACGCACGGGGCCGGGGAGTAGGCACCCATGCCGCCGGTGTTCGGGCCCCGGTCGCCGTCGAAGATCCGTTTGTGGTCCTGGCTGGAAGCCAGCGCCAGCACGTTCTTGCCGTCGACCATGACGATGAAGCTGGCTTCCTCGCCGCCGAGATATTCCTCGATGACGACGCGGGCGCCGGCGTCGCCGAGCTTGTTGCCGGAGAGCATGTCGTCGATGGCGGCGTGCGCTTCGTCCAGCGTCATCGCGACGACGACGCCCTTGCCGGCGGCCAGGCCGTCGGCCTTGATGACGATGGGGGCGCCTTTCTGCTCGATGTGGGCATGCGCCGCGGTCGACTCGGAAAAAGTGGCAAATTCCGCCGTCGGGATGTTGTGGCGCACCATGAAACGCTTGGCGAAATCCTTGGAGGATTCGAGCTGGGCGGCTTCCTTGGTCGGGCCGAAGATCTTCAGGCCGCGGGCGCGGAAGACATCGACCACACCCGCGGCCAGCGGAGCTTCCGGGCCGACGACGGTAAGGTGCACCCCTTCTCTTTCGGCGAAGCAGGCGAGGGCGGCGGGGTCGCTGAGATTGACGTTCTTCAGCCTGCGCTCGCGCGCCGTGCCGGCATTGCCGGGGGCGACATAAACCTTCTGCAGCCCGGGGTTCTGCGCCAAGCGCCAGGCCATCGCGTGTTCACGGCCACCGGAACCGATGACCAGAAGTTTCATGGCTGAGTTCTTGGGTTTCATTGTTGTCAGTGCCGGAAGTGGCGTGCGCCGGTGAAGACCATCGCGATGCCATGCTCGTCGGCGGCGGCGATGACCTCCTCGTCGCGCATCGAGCCGCCTGGCTGGGTGACCGCCACGGCGCCGGCTTCGGCCAGCACGTCGAGACCGTCGCGGAACGGGAAGAAGGCGTCGGAGGCGACGACCGAACCGCGAAGATCCAGGCCGGCATTCTGTGCCTTCATGCCGGCGATCCGGGTCGAATCGACGCGGCTCATCTGGCCGGCGCCGACGCCCAGGGTCATGCCGCCGCCGCAGAAGACGATGGCGTTGGACTTGACGAACTTGGCGACGCGCTCGGCGAACAGCAAATCCTCGATCTGCTGGGCGGTCGGCTGGACCTTGGTGACGACCTTCAGGCCGCTGGCTTGCGCGGTGAAGTCGTCGGCCGTCTGCACCAGCAGGCCGCCGCCGACGCGTTTGAACTCCAGCTTGTTCAGGTCGCGGCCCAATGGCACGACCAGCACGCGCAGGTTCTGCTTCGAGGCCAGCGCGGCCCTGGCTTCGGCGGTAAAGGACGGGGCGATCAGCACTTCGACGAAGTGCTTGCGCTCGTTCATCGCATTGACCACGTCGAGGCCGACTTCGCCGTTGAAGGCGATGATGCCGCCGAAGGCCGAGGTCGAGTCGGTCTTGAAGGCCTTTTCGTAGGCAGAAAGCAAGGTGCCGTCGATGGCCGCGCCGCACGGGTTGGCGTGCTTGATGATGACGCAGGCGAGTTGACCAACACTCGCGTCGAAGGCCTTGACGCATTCCCAGGCGGCGTCCGAATCGGCGATGTTGTTGTAGGAGAGTTCCTTGCCCTGCAGTTGCTTGTAGGCGGCGATGCTGCCCGGCAGCGGCGTGGTGTCGCGGTAGAAAGCGGCTTGCTGGTGCGAGTTCTCGCCGTAGCGCAGGATTTCAGTGCGGTCGAAAGCCAGTTGCAGCTTGGCCGGGAAGATGGCCGGCACCGGCGCGGCTTCGGCCGGCTTGGCTTCGGCACCGTCGGCTAGGCCGGTGAGCCAGTTGGCGATCATGCTGTCGTAGCGGGCGGTATGCGTGAAGGCCTTCTTGGCCAGGCCGAAGCGGGTGGCCAGCGCCAGGGCGCCGCCGTTGGCCTGCATTTCGGCGAGCAGCGGGGCGTAGTCTTCCGGATCGGTGACGATGGCGACGCCGTTGTAGTTCTTGGCCGAGGAGCGGACCATGGCCGGGCCGCCGATGTCGATGTTCTCGATGGCGTCTTCCAGCGTGACGCCCGGCTTGGCGATGGTGGCGGCGAACGGGTAGAGGTTCACGCAGACCAGGTCGATGGTCGGGATGCCGTGCTGTTCGATGGTGGCCAGGTGTTCCGGCAGGTCGCGACGGGCCAGGATGCCGCCATGCACCTTCGGGTGCAGGGTCTTGACGCGGCCGTCGAGCATTTCCGGGAAGCCGGTGTAGTCGCCGATTTCGGTGACGGCGAGGCCGGCGTCACGCAGCATCTTGGCGGTGCCGCCGGTGGACAGCAGCTTGACGCCCTGGGCGGCGAGGCCCTGGGCGAATTCGAGAACACCCGTCTTGTCGGAGACGGAAATCAACGCTTGTTTGATGGTCATGGCGATCTACAGAAGTGAATGTTCGGTGAGTTTCTTGCGTAGCGTGTTACGGTTGATGCCGAGCATCTCGGCAGCCAGCGTCTGGTTGCCACCCGCCTTGGCGAGGACGACCTCGAGCATCGGCCTTTCGACGCTTTTCAGAACCATGTCATAGATCGCGGCGGGCCTCTCGCCGTCGAGGTCACGGAAGTACTGCAACAGCGAATCCGTGACACATTTCCCCAAGTCATGTTGGCTCATGCTGCCAACGCCTCCTCTGCGTACTCTAAGGTCTTGTGCTCTTCCGCCAGGCGGAAGAAAAAGTCGTTCACCGCCTGCATCTGTTGGTCGATGCTGGGCAAGACGTTCATTTCCTTGCGGAAGGCCGCCGACCCGACCAGCCCCCTGGTGTACCAGGAGATGTGCTTGCGGGCGACCTTGAACCCCGTTTCCGGGCCGTAGAAAGCGTAGAGGCCTTCGAGATGCGCCAGCAGGATGCTGTGGATCTCCCTGACCTCGGTCGGCGGCAGGTGCTCGCCGGTCTGCAGATAGTGTTCGATTTCGCGGAACAGCCAGGGGCGGCCCTGGGCCGCGCGACCGATCATGATGCCGTCGGCGCCGGTTTTGTCGAGCACGTGCCTGGCTTTTTCCGGCGTCGCGATGTCGCCGTTGGCGATGACGGGAATCCGGATCAGCGTCTTGACCAGCGCGATGGTGTCGTACTCGGCCTCGCCGGAGTATTGCTGGCAGCGCGTGCGGCCGTGGATGGCGACGGCGCGGACGCCGGCGCTCTCGGCGATGCGCGCGATGGTCGGCGCGTTCTTGTTGGCCAGGTTCCAGCCGGTGCGGAATTTCAAGGTAACCGGGGTGTCCGGGACCGCGCCGACGACGGCGTCGAGGATGCGCCCGACCAGCGCTTCATCCTGCATCAGCGCCGAGCCGGCCATCACGTTGCAGATCTTCCTGGCCGGGCAGCCCATGTTGATGTCGATGATCTGGGCGCCTTTGTCGACGTTGTGGCGTGCGGCCTCGGCCATCATCTTCGGGTCGGCGCCGGCGATCTGCACCGAGATCGGCGCCACTTCGCCGGTGTGGTTGGCGCGGCGTAGCGTCTTGGCGCTACCGTAGAGCAGCGAGTTCGAGGTGACCATTTCCGACACTGCCAGGCCGGCGCCCATCTTCTTGCACAACTGGCGGAAAGGGCGGTCCGTCACGCCGGCCATGGGGGCGACGAACAGGTTGTTGCGAAGCTGGAAACCGACAAACTCCATGGGCGCGCAAAGGAAATGGCGAAGCAGGGAAGGCGCAGAGTTTACCCGAGTCGGCGCCCAAAAAACAGTCAAATCGCGAAACCGACGGCGAGCAGGAGGGCGAACACGAATTGCAGGCCGGCGGTAGCCGCGAGGATGTCGTTGAAGACCGGGCCGGGCGCTTCACGGTGGAAGCGCCGGACCAGATCGAGGGCCAGCGGCAGCGACAGCAGCGGCAGCGCCGAGCGCCAGCCGAGGCCGCCGGCGAGCAGCAGCGGCAAAAGGATGTAGGGCGCCAGCATCTCGCCGGCATAGAGGCGTCGGGTCGCCGGCCGGCCGAGCAGGACGGCCAGCGTATTCTTGCCGTTGCGGGCGTCGCTGTCGCGGTCGCGGTAGTTGTTCACGGTGATGACCGCGGCGGCATGAATGCCGACCAGTGCCGCAATGAACAGCGCGATCGGCGTCAGGCTCAAGGTTTGCAGGTAATAGCTGCCGCCGACGGCGACCAGGCCGAAGAAGATGAAGACGAACACTTCTCCGAGCGGCCGGTAGGCAATCGGCGCTGGGCCTCCGGTGTAGGCCCAGCCGGCGGCGAGCGAAGCGAGGCCGATGACGACGATCGGCCAGCCGCCGTGCCCGACCAGGTAGATGCCGCACAGCAAGGCGAGGGCGAAGGCCAGCCAGGCAGCGGCCTCGACCCCGCCCGCGCCGAGCCATCCTTCGGCGGTGGCGCGCTTCGGGCCGAGGCGGTCGGGCGTGTCGGTGCCGCGCCGGAAATCGCCGACATCGTTGAACAGGTTGGTGCCGATCTGGATCAAAGCGGCGCCGAGCGCGGCGGCGAGCAACGGCAGCCAGAGGACGCGGCCGCTGTCATGCCAGGCGACGGCAGTGCCGACGAGCACCGGCGACAGCGATACGGACAGCGTCTTCGGGCGGCAGGCGAGGAACCAGGCGCGCAGGCGACTGGGCGTCACGGCCAGGCGCGGGCGCCCCAGATCATCCGCTTGGCGACGAAATGGCGGGCCGGCGGGAAGAGGTCGAGGGCGAGCAGGCCGAGGCCGCGGGCCAGCTTGAGCGGGCCGAAATCGTTGGAGAAGGCGCGGACGATGTGGTCGGTGAACAAGGCGCTGCCGTGGCGGTCGAGGCGGCGGCTGGCTGCGTAGCTTTCCAGGCTGCTGCGGTCGACGCCCTTTTCGAGCAGTATTTCTGCGAGTTTCCAGGCGTCGCGCAGGCCGAGGTTGAAGCCCTGGCCGGAAACCGGATGCAGCGTCTGCGCGGTGTTGCCGATCCACACCTCGCTGCCTTTGGCCAGCGATTCGCGCATGCGCAGGGCGAGCGGGAAGCGGCTGCGCGGGCCGGGATTGCTGAATGTCATGCGTTTGCCGAACTGCTCCTGCAGCGCGGCGGTAAAGGCGTCGTCGTCGAGCGCCAGGACGGCATCGGCCTTGTCCGGCGGCAAGGTGAATACGACCGAGTATGCGTTGCCGAGCGGCAGCAGCGCGAGCGGGCCGTCCGGCGTGAAGCGTTCCCAGGCGCGCTTGTTGTGGCCGGGTTGGGGGGTGATTTCGGCGATCACCGCATGCTGGCCGTAGTCGCTGACCTTGACCGCTGGGTCGTCGCCAGGCGTGCCTTCGGCGTGGACCAGCATCTTTGCGCGAAGCGTGCGCAGGTTGCCGGCGTGGCGCAGGGAGACGCTGACGTGATCGTCGCCGTGGCTGATGTCGACGATGTCGACCGCGTCGAGCAAGGCGTCGGCCGAAAGTTGCACGGCGAGTTCGGCGGCGAGGTCGCGGTAACGCACCACGTAGCCGAGCGCCGGCAGGCCGTAGTCGGCACGGTCGATCACGGTGCGGCCGAAACCTTCTTTCTGCGAGACGTGGATGGTTTCGATCGGCGTCGCGCCGCGCGCCGGCCAGGCCTCGATCTGTTCCAGCAGTTGCCGGGCGCCGTGCGAGAGGGCGAGGGCGCGCGGGTCGCCCTGTTGCGCCCGGCGCGGTCGACGGTCGAGAAGGAGCGATTTCCGGCCGCCGGCGGCGAGGGCAAGGTTCAGCGTCATGCCGACCGGGCCGGCGCCGACGATCAGGATGTCGATGTCCTCCAGGGCGTGCTCAGTCATGGCGCATGACCTCCTCGATTTCGGCGATGGTTTTCGGGGCCGTCGTGAATACGTGGCAGCCGGTTTCGCTGATCCGCACATCGTCCTCGATGCGGATGCCGATGCCGGCCAGTGCCAGCGGGACGTCGTCGGCGGGACGGATGTAGAGGCCAGGCTCGACGGTCAGCGTCATGCCGGGAACGAGCCGGGTCCATTCGTCGCCAACCTTGTATTCGCCGGCGTCGTGCACGTCGAGGCCGAGCCAGTGGCCGGTGCGGTGCATGTAGAAACGGCGGAAATCACCCTTCTCGATCAGCGTGTCGACGTTGCCCTTGAGCAGTTTGAGATCGACCAGGCCCTGCGTCAGCACGCGCACGGCGGCGTCGTGCGCTTCCATGAAGTGACGGCCGGGGGCGGTGGCGGCGAAGGCCGCATCCTGCGCGGCGAGGACGATTTCATAGACGTCCTTCTGCGCCGCGTTGAAACGCCCATTGACCGGGAAAGTCCGGGTGATGTCGGCGGCGTAGCCCTCGACTTCGCAGCCGGCGTCGATCAGCACCAGGGTGTGGTCGTTGAGCAGCTTGTCGTTCTCGACGTAATGCAGCACGCAGGCGTTGGCGCCGCCGGCGACGATGGGCGTGTAGGCGTGGGCATCGGCGCCGCGCTTCCTGAATTCGTAGCTCAGCTCGGCTTCGAGTTCGTACTCGGCTATGCCGGGGCGGCAGGCGCGCATGGCGCGGGCGTGGCCGGCGCTGGCGATGTCGGCGGCGCGCTGCTGGATGGCGGCTTCGGCGCCGTCCTTGACCAGGCGCATGGCGTCGAGTTCGGCGCGCAGGTCGTGGATGGCCCGCGGCGCCCGCTTGCCGGCGCGGGCCTGGGCGCGGACTTCGTTGAGTGCCTTGGCGATGCGCGCATCCCACGCCGCATCGTGGCCGATGGCGTGCCACAGCGTGTCGCGGTCGACGAGGAATTCAGGCAGTTTCTTGTCGAGTTGTTCGATCGGGTAGGCAGCGTCGAAACCGAAGGCGGCCTTGGCGGCCTTGGGGCCGTAGCGGTAGCCGTCCCAGATTTCGCGTTCCTCGTGCTTCTCGCGGCAAAAGAGGATGGATTTCGCTTTTTGTTTGCCGTTGCCGCCGAGCAGCACGACGACGGCTTCCGGCTCGGGGAAGCCGGTCAGGTACCAGAAGTAGCTGTCGAAGCGGTAGGGATGGTGCGCGTCGCGGTTGCGGATGACTTCCGGCGCGGTCGGTACGATGGCGACGCCGTCGCCGATGGTCTTCAGCAGGCGTTTGCGGCGGGCGAGAAAGTGGGCGTGGGTCATGGCTTGGTCAGTTCGGCATCCAGTTCAACCAGGCGTTGCGGCGTTCCCACGTCGACCCAGCGGCCGGCGAAGCGTTCGCCGGTCAGCGTGCCGGCGGCGATGGCGGCGGCCAGCAGCGGATAGAGCTTCATGGCCGAGCCGCGCGGCACGTCGGCAAAGAACGACGGCGAAAACACCGCGATTCCGGCGTAGGTGAGCGTTTCCTCGCCACGTCCGGGAGTGATGCGTTCGCCGTCGAGGCCGAAGTCGCCGCCGGCGTGGTGCGCCGGGTTGGCGACCATGACCAGATGGGCGGTTGCGGTCGACCCCGAAAAATGGCCAAAATCGATGTCGCAATAGACGTCGCCGTTGACTACCAGGAAGGGTTGCCCGCCAAGCAGGGGCAGGGCGTTGGCGATGCCGCCGGCGGTTTCCAGCGCGCCTTGCGGTTCCGGCGAATAACGGATCTTCAGACCCCACTGCGACCCGTCGCCCAGGGCCGCTTCGATCTTCTCGCCAAGGTGGGCGTGGTTGATGACGACCTCGGTGAATCCGGCCGCCGCCAGTCGCTCCAGGTGCCAGGCGATGAGCGGCTTGCCGCCCACCGGCAACAGCGGCTTGGGCGTGTGGTCGGTCAGCGGACGCATGCGTTCGCCGCGCCCCGCGGCGAGGATGAAGGCTTTCATCAGAAAGTGTAGCCGACTTCCGTGCCCTTGCCGTCGAGGGTGTCGAGCAGGGTGAGCAAGGGCTTGAGCGCGACGTAGCGGCCGGCGGTCTTGCGCGCGTAGTTCATGAAGCGCGGCAGGTCTTCGCTGTATTTGTCCTTGCCGTCGCGGTATTTCAGGCGGCAGAAGATGCCGAGCACCTTGAGATGGCGCTGCAGGCCCATCAGTTCGTAGTCGCGCCAGAAATCGCCGAAGTCGGCACGCACCGGCAGGCCGGCGGCGCGGGCCTTTTCCCAGTAGCGGACGACCCAGTCGATTTCCTGCTCTTCGTCCCACGAGATGAAGGCGTCGCGGAACAGCGAGACGACGTCGTAAGTGATCGGGCCGTAAACGGCGTCCTGGAAGTCGATGATGCCTGGCGTCAGGCTGGCCTCGCTTTCGACTACCATCAGGTTGCGCGGCATGAAGTCGCGGTGGGTAAACACCTTGGGCTGATTCAGCGCCGAGTTGATCAGGAACCTGAAGGTCCGGTCGAGCATGACTTTCTCGTCGCCGCTCAACTGATAGCCGAGGTGGCGGCCGATGAACCATTCCGGGAAGAGATCGAGTTCGCGACGCAGCAGGGTCGCATCGTAGGGTGGCAGGGTGCTCGCCCTGGAAGACAGTTGCCACGTGACCAGGACATCGAGGACCGGGCGCATCAGCGTGTCCGCGAGGCTGCGGTCGGCATTCAGTGCGTCGAGGTAGCCAACGCGGCCGAGATCGGTGAGCACCAGGAAGCCGTTGGCGAGATCCTGGTCAAGGATGCGCGGTGCGGCGAGACCGGCCCTGGCCAGCAGGCCGGCGACGTGGACGAAGGGTGTGCAGTCCTCCTTTTCCGGCGGCGCATCCATCAGGATACGCGTCCCGCCATCAGGCCAGGTCAGGCGGAAGTAGCGGCGGAAACTGGCATCGGCGGAGGCCGGGGTGATCTCGACTGACTGATTCGGGAAGCGACTGGCAATCCAGTCGGTAACAAGTTGATCGCGCGACATCAGGATGGCCGACGGTTCGTTGTAAAATGACCGATTTTAACACTTGGCCGCCGTCCCTCCCGGCGCACTTCGTTTCACTCCTCCATTCCCCTGCCCGATGCCTGATCCGGTCCGTCATCCATTTGCCTGTCTTGCGTGCTGCATCTTCGCCGCGGTGCCGGCCGGCCATGCCGCCGAGGACGCCGGCGGCGTGCAGTTGGCTGCTGTCGGCGTGAGGAAAGCCGCGCCGGCGAGCCGTGACGCGGTGCCTGACGGCGGCGATGCGGTTGGCGATGATCTTCCGCTCCGCCTGCGCGGCGAGCGCCGGTTCAATGTGTTGGGCGGCAAGAAGAAGCCGGTCATGCCGGAGGTCGGGATCCCGTATGCGTTCGACCCGAAGAAGAGTGACGACTATCCGCTGTTTGTCATCGCCGACGACATCGAAGGGCGCACCGATGACGTGGCCGTGGCGACGGGCGATGTCGAGCTGCGCAAGGCGGGCTCGGTGTTCTACGGGGACAAGGTCATTTACTGGCCGCTCGACGACGAAGTCGACGCGACCGGCAGCGTGCGCATGCTCCAGGAGGGCGCCGAGTTCACGGCGCCGCACGTCCGTATGAAGATATCCGAACAGGTCGGCTTCGTCGAGGATGCCGACTATCTGATCGTCAAGCAGGCTCACAGCCGGGTTCTGTCCAAGCAAATACAGGTGCCGATCGTCACCACTGCCAGTTCGAATGCCGTCAGTACCACCGCACCGATGATGCTGCGCATTCCAGGCAACTACGGGCTGCCGACCACGGCGCCGCCCACCCGCCCGTCACTGGCCAGCGGAACGGCCGAGCGAGCGGAGTTCGAGGGCGAGAACCAGATCACCCTGTTCGACAGCACTTTCTCGACCTGCAAACCGGGAGACCGGGACTGGTACGTGCGCGCGTCCGAAATGCACCTCGATTATGACCGTGATGTCGGCACGGCGAAGGATGCGACGATGTGGTTCCAGGATGTCCCGATCTTCTATTCGCCGCTGGCCACTTTCCCGCTGAATCACCAGCGCCAGTCGGGTTTCATGCATCCGTTGCTGGCATCCACCTCGCGCACCGGTGTGGACCTGACGGTTCCGTACTACTGGAACATCGCTCCGAATTACGACGCAACGCTCTATCCTCGCTACATGACCAAGCGCGGCCTGCAACTGGGTGCCGAAGCGCGCTATTGGGATTTCAACAGCGGTATCCCGGGAGATCCCAATGTCTACAAGGTAGAGTACATGCCGCATGACCAGGTCGCCGACCGCGAACGCTACGCCTACCAGATCAAGCACTGGCAGAACTTCGGCCAGGGGGTTTCCACGTTTATCAATTACAACCGCGTGTCGGACAGTTTCTACTGGCAGGACACGTCCTCGCGCCTGTTTCAGACCTCGCAGGTGCAGTTGCCGCAACAGTTCTTGCTCAGCTATGTGCCGGTTCCGTGGCTGCAGACCACCACACAGGTCCTGCGCTATCAGACGCTGCAGACCGATCCGAAGAACCCGATCTCGACTCCTTATTTCCTGGAGCCGCAAGTCAATCTTGTCGGCTTCAAGCCCGACGTTCTGGGCACCGATCTGGCGCTGATCGGCCAGTACACTCGCTTTACCCATCCCGATGCCGGCCAACTGCTGAGTGAGGTACGGCCGCAGGGTGACCGCATGGTGCTTTATCCGCAGCTTTCGCTGCCGATCGTCCATCCGGCGTTCACTTTCATTCCCAAGATCGGCGTCAGTGCGACCCAATATTCGCTCAGCGATCAAGTTGCGGGTGCGGATTCGAGCATCTCCCGGGTCCTTCCGGTGTTCACGGTCGACACCAGCGTGATCTTCGAGCGCGAAACCAGCCTGCTCGGCAATGCTTTCATCCAGACGCTGGAACCGCGGCTCTATTACGTGAACATTCCTTACAGGGATCAGACCAAGATTCCGCTTTTCGATACGGCGCAGGCGGACTTCAACTTTGCCCAGATATTTTCCGAGAATCGCTACAGCGGCTTCGATCGGATCAACGATGCCAATCAGCTCACCGCGGCCGTGGTCACCCGCTTTCTCGACGGGACGACCGGAGCCGAGCGCTTCAAGGCGATGATCGGGCAGCGTTACTACTTCAGCCCGAGCCGGGTGACCCTGAACTACACGCCGGTCGGGTCAAGCGTCGTTCCGGTAGGCAGCCAGCCGCAGGGTTATTCCAACATCCTCGCGGCCTTCAGTGGACTGGTTCTGCCCAAGACTTATGCCGATTTTGCCCTGGATTACAATTTCCGTGACAGCTTGACCGACCGGGTGTCCGTGGGGGTCCGCTTTCAGCCCGAACTGGCCAAGGTTCTCAGCGCCAGCTATCGCTATACGCGTGATCCCAATACCAATGTGGCGCAGGTCGACCAGGTCGACATCGCCGGCCAGTGGCCGCTGACCAATCGCCTGTATGCGGTGGGGCGCTTCAACTGGTCGTTCCTCGGCAAGCAGACGGTCAGCAACACGTCACCGGGCGGTCAGTTGCTGGAGGCCATCGCCGGCTTCGAATACAATGCCGGCTGCTGGACGACCCGGGTAGTCGCCCAGCGCCTGGCGGCGACATCGGGTTCGCCCAACAACGCTATCTTCCTGCAACTCGAATTCAACGACTTCGTCAGCGTCGGCACGGACCCGATCAGCCTCCTGCGTCGCTCCGTTCCCGGCTACGGCAAGTCTAACGAACTGACTTCCAGCAGCCTGCTCACGACACAATGACCACCATGCGCCACTCGCTTCGTACCCTTCTCGCCCTTTGCGCGTTTCTGACAGGCGTCTTCGGACCGCCGGCAAGCGCAGCACCCGCCGAGCCGGTCGAGGCCGACCGGATCGTCGCCGTCGTCGGCGATGAGGTGATCACCTCCTACGACTTGCGTGCACGCCTCGACGAGGCGGTAAAGCAACTCAAGAAGCAGGGCACCCCGTTGCCGCCAGCGGACGTCCTCGAGCATCAGCTGCTCGAGCGCATGATCATCGATCGGATCCAGTTGCAGTTTGCCCGCGAAACCGGATTGAAGGTGGATGACGCTCAACTCGACCAGGCGATCGGACGCGTTGCCGCAGGCAACAAGATGACGCCGCAACAATTCAGGCTGGCGCTGGAAAAGGATGGTGTCAACTATGCGCGCTTCCGCGAAGAGATCCGCGAGGAACTGATGACAGTCCGCCTGCGCGAGCGCGAGGTGGACAGCAAACTCGTCATATCCGACGGCGAGGTCGACCTGTACCTGGCCAACCAGGCCAGCGTCGGTGGTGGCGAAGAGGTTCAGCTTGCCCACATCCTGCTGCGGGCACCGGAGTCGGCGAGTCCGGAGCAGTTGCAGAAGCTGCGCCTGCGCGGTGAGCAGGCGGTCAAGAGAGCGAAAGCCGGCGAGAACTTTGCCCAGTTGACAGCCACTTTCTCCGATGCGCCCGATGCGCTGCAGGGGGGGAATCTGGGCTGGCGTCCGCTGGAGCGCCTGCCGCAGATCTATGCGGAAACTGCGGTGAGCATGAAACCGGGGGATGTAAGCGACCTGCTGCGCTCGTCAGCCGGATTCCATATTGTCAAGCTCCTTGGCAAGCGGGGCGGCAGCGCCCAGGCGTCGATTCAGCAGACGCATGCCCGTCATATCCTGATCAAGATCAATGAAGTCGTGTCGGAGAGCGAAGCGCAGCGCAAGATGGAGAACCTGCGCGAGCGCCTGGTCAACGGCGGGGATTTCGCCGAACTGGCGCGCCTCTATTCGCAGGACGGATCGGCGGCCAAGGGGGGCGACCTCGGCTGGATCAGTCCGGGCGACACCGTGCCGGAATTCGAGACCGCGATGGATGCGCTGAAGGTCAAGGAATTCAGCGCGGTGGTCCAGAGTCCTTTCGGCATGCACCTGATCCAGGTCCTCGAGCGTCGCCAGCGCGACGTTTCCGAGGAACGCCAGCGGGCGGCCGCCCGCCAGGCCTTGCGCGAGCGCAAGCTCGACGACGCCTATCAGGACTGGCTGCGCCAGATTCGCGACCGCGCCTACGTCGAGGTTCGCCTCGACGAGAAATAATGCCGCCGCCCATCGCGGTCACCAGCGGCGAACCGGCGGGAATCGGGCCGGACCTGTGCCTGCGCTTGTCGGAATATGCTGGCGAATCCCGACCGGTCGTTCTCGGCGACCGCGCCCTGCTGCGTGACCGTGCGGCAGCCATCGGCCTGAAGGTCGCCCTGCGTGATTTCCGCCCGGAAGTCCCGGTCGACCGCAGCTGTCTCGACGTTCTCCACGTTCCCATTGCCAGGCCGGCGCTGGCCGGCAGACTCGATCCGGCGAACGCGCCATACGTGCTGGCACTGCTCGACCGCGCGCTGGCCGGCTGCCGTTCGGGCGAGTTTGCGGCGATGGTCACGGCGCCGGTGCACAAGGGCGCCATCAATGAGGCGGGCGTTCGCTTCACCGGCCATACCGAATATCTTGCCGAAAAGACGGAAACGCCGCTCGTCGTCATGATGCTCGCCGGCAACACCGGCAACGGCCCGCTGCGTGTCGCGCTGGCGACGACCCACCTGCCACTGAAGGAAGTGCCGGCGGCGGTCACGCAGGACCTCTTGGAGGGCACGCTGCGCATCCTGAACGCCGATCTCAGGGACAAGTACGGGCTGGCGACGCCGCGCATCCTGGTCGCCGGGCTCAATCCGCATGCCGGCGAGGGGGGCTACCTGGGCTCCGAGGAAATCGAGGTCATCATCCCCGTGCTCGACAAGCTGCGCGGCGAAGGCATGCAGCTTTCCGGCCCGCATCCAGCCGACACGATGTTCACGCCGCCAGTGCTGGCGCAGGGCGACGCGGTGCTGGCGATGTACCACGACCAGGGACTGACCGCACTCAAGTACGCCACCTTCGGCCACGGCATCAACGTGACGCTGGGACTGCCGGTGATTCGCACCTCGGTCGACCACGGTACCGCGCTGGCACTGGCGGGAACGGGCCGCGCCGATCCGGGCAGCCTGTTCGCAGCGCTGGCCGAGGCGGAGCGCATGTCTCGCGGGGAGCCTCCGGTCCGGTGAAAGGGCACGTCGCCCGCAAGCGCTTTGGCCAGAATTTTCTGGTCGACCGCGGCATCATTACAGAGATCGTTTCGGCGATCAACCCGCAGCGTGGCGATACCGTGGTCGAGATCGGCCCCGGGCTGGGGGCGATCAGCGAGCCGCTGCTGGCGCGGCTCGATCACCTGCATGTCGTCGAGATCGACCGCGACCTGATTGCCCGCCTGAAGCGGCAGCATTCCCCGGAGCGCATGACGATCCACGAAGGCGATGCGCTGGCCTTCGACTTCACCCGCATTGGCACGGACCTGCGCCTGGTCGGCAATCTGCCCTACAACATCTCGACGCCGCTGCTCTTTCACCTGGCCGAGTACGCCGGCAGCGTCCGTGACATGCACTTCATGCTGCAGAGGGAAGTCGTCGAGCGTTTGGTTGCCGTGCCCGGCGACCCCGACTTCAGCCGGATTTCGGTCATGCTGCAGTACCGCTTCCACATCGAGTGGCTGATCGACGTGCCGCCGGAAAGCTTCGACCCGCCGCCCAAGGTGCAGTCGGCAGTGGTTCGCCTGATTCCCAGGGAGGTCTCCGAACTCGATGCGAAAGACCCGGGCAAGCTGGCGATGGTCGTCCAGGCCGCCTTTTCCCAGCGCCGGAAGATGCTGCGCAATACCCTGAAGGGGATTCTGGGCGATGCCGGGTTTGCCGAACTCGGCATCGTCCCGACGCGGCGCGCCGAAGACATCGCGGTCGCCGATTACGTGCGCATTGCCAACCACCTGACATGAAAAAACCCGCCGTTGGCGGGTTTCCGGTGGGCGGCCAACCCGCCTATTTCCTGGTCGGGCAGGTGTTCACGCCAAACAGGTTGTAGGCCGGGCACCAGCCAATGGCGCCGGTCGCCAGGGGAACGACGCCGACCCAGGCCCACACCGGGCCGCCCATCAGGGCCCAGGCAACCAGCGCCAGACCCACGGCGATGCGGAGGATCTTGTCGATTCCGCCAACATTGATTTTCATGATCTGTTCTCCGTCAGGTTGTGATTACGAGGCTCAGTGTAGTCCCGGCTACGAGCCATGTATGTAACCTGAGTCACAGAGCGGCAACCTTCAGCAGGCCGGCGCGGTCGGTTACCGTCAACTGCTCGCGGCCGAGCGCAACCAGTCCCTGTTCGGCGAAGCCCTTGAGCAGGCGGCTGACGATTTCGCGGACGCTGCCCAACTCGTCGGCCAACTGCTGATGGGTGACATTGAGAACCGCCCGGTCCTGGGCCACGATCAGCCTGGCCAGTCGCTGATCGAGGCGGGTGAAGGCGACCTCCTCGACCAGTTGCATCAGTTCGGCGATGCGCTCGGCAAAGAGGTGAAACACGAAGTCGCGAAACGGCGCGTGGTCGACCATCAGTTGCGCGAATACCGGCGCCGGCACAAACCGCAGGCGCAGCGGCGTCTCGGCGATGCCGCGCGCGTTGTAGTCGCTGCGCCCGAGCAGGCAGCTCGATGTGATGATGCAGGAGCCGCCGGGCGCGACGCGGTACAGCATCAGTTCGCGGCCGCTCGCCGACTGCTTGACCACCTTGATGCTGCCGGCGAGCAACAGCGGGAATCCCTGGCACGGCTGATGCTCGGCAAAGACCTGGCTCCCGGCCGGGATCTCCAGTACCGCCGGGCGGAGCAGCGCACCCAGTCGCTCGTCCGGCAGGCCGGCGAGAGCGGGGTACAAATTCAGCGGATTATCCCGGTCGACCGTGTCCGGCATGAATTCAGGCAATGCTGGCCCAGACCGGGGCATGGTCCGAAGGGCGCTCGCGCTTGCGCGGCGCCCGGTCGATGCCGGCCGCCGTGCACCGCCTCGCCAGGGCCGATGAAAGCAGCACATGGTCGATGCGCAGACCGAGGTTCTTCTGGAATCCCAGCATGCGGTAGTCCCACCACGAAAAGGTCTTCTCGGGTTGGGTGAACAGGCGGAAACTGTCCTCGAGGCCGAGACCGAGCAGGCGCTGGAAGGCGCTGCGCTCGGGTTCCGAACAGAGGATTTGGCCGGCCCAGGCATTCGGGTCATGGACGTCGCGGTCGTCGGGGGCGATGTTGTAATCACCGCAGAGCGCCAAGTGCGGGTGCGCGGCAAGCTCGTCCGCCAGCCACCCGGTCAGGGCGTCGAGCCAGTTCAGCTTGTAATCGTACTTATCACTGCCGACCGCCTGGCCATTCGGAATGTAGGCGCAGATGATGCGGACATCGTCGACGGTTCCGGCAATCAGCCGTTTCTGCTCGTCGGGAAAGCGGGGGTTGCCGCAGATCACATCCCTGGGCGGCTGGCGCGCAAGGAGGGCGACGCCGTTGTAGGTCTTCTGGCCGGAAAATGCCGCCTCGTAGCCCGCCGCCGCGATTTCGGCGCGAGGAAAATTGTCGTCCTCGAGCTTGGTTTCCTGCAGGCACAGGACATCGGGTTGCTGCTCGGTCAGCCAGTCAAGCAGGTGCGGCAGGCGGACTTTGAGCGAATTGACGTTCCAGCTGGCGATCTTCACTTCGCCAGGCCGCCGGACGGCTTGCTGCCGTAGGGCGCGGTCTTCGGGTAGCCGGCGAGATCGAGCAGGTTGTTCCAGGCACCGGCCTCGAAGCCGCGGAAGCTTTGCTTGCCGACTTTGAGCGCCGGCACGAAGAAGTCCCCGACCAGTTGCTTCAGTTCGTCCACGTCTTCCTGTTTCTGCACCATCCGCTCCGCGAAGGGGACCCCGCGGCTGTTGAGCAGATCGCGCGCATCCTTGCAGTCCTTGGTGCAGTCGGCCGAGGTGTAGAGGGTGACCGGATAATTTTCGGCCGCTACCCGTACCGCATAGGGCAGGCTATCGGTGTTCGCGGCGCCGCCCGACTTGCTGACGTCGCGGGCGCGCCCCGGGGGCGGTGAGTCGGAGATGACGGTACGGCCCTGCGGATCGACCCAGCGGTAGGTTTCGGCGGAGACGGTCAGGCTGGACAGGGCCAGACACAGAACGAGCAGGTAGCGCATTTTCTTTCTCCCTTGGCGAGTGCTTACGCCGCAATCATACCGCTATGACGCAGCAATGCATCAACCTTTGGCTCGCGTCCGCGAAATGCCGTGAACGATTCGATTGCCGGGCGCGAGCCGCCGACCGCCAGGATCTCGTCGAGGAAGCGTTTGCCGACGGTGCGGTCGAACGGATCGCCGGCTTCCTCGAAAGCGGCATAGGCATCGGCCGACAGCACCTCCGCCCACTTGTAGCTGAAGTAGCCGGCGCCGTAGCCGCCGGCGAAAATGTGCGAGAAGCTGTTCGGGAAGCGGTGCCACGCGGGCGGGAACAGCACCGCGACTTCCCTACGGACGGCATTGAGCAGGTCCATTGCGGTCGACGGCCCGTTCGGGTCGAATTCCGAATGCAGCAGCATGTCGAACAGCGAAAACTCGATCTGGCGCAGCGCCATCATGCCGCTCTGGAAGTTCTTCGCCGCCAGCATCTTGTCGAACAGCTCGCGCGGCAGCGGCGCGCCGCTGTCGACATGGGCCGTCATGCCTTGCAGCACCTGCCATTCCCAGCAGTAGTTTTCCATGAACTGCGAAGGCAGTTCGACGGCATCCCACTCGACGCCGTGGATTCCGGAAACGCCCAGTTCCTCGCCGCGCGTCAGCAGATGGTGGAGGCCGTGGCCGGTTTCGTGGAACAGCGTGATCACTTCGTGGTGCGTGAAGGTGGCCGGCTTGCCTCCAACCGGGCGCGCGAAATTGCAGTTGAGGAAGGCGATTGGCTTCTGGATGCCGCCGCCAGTGCGGCGCCGGGCGCGCGCCTCGTCCATCCAGGCGCCGCCGCGCTTGGTCTCGCGGGCGTAAAGGTCGAGATAGAACTGGCCGACCAGATCGCCGGCCGGGGTTTCCAAACGGTAGAAGCGGACATCCTCGTGCCAGACCGGCGCCGTGTCCGGCTTGACCCTGACGTTGAAGAGGCTCTCGATCACCGTAAACAGCCCCGCCAGCACTCTGGGTTCGGTGAAGTACTGCTTCACCTCCTGCTCGGAGAAGGCATAGCGTTTCTGCAGCAGCTTTTCCGAAGCGTAGGCGGCATCCCAGGGCTGGAAGTCGGCGATCGCGAGTTCTTCGCTGGCGAATGCGCGCAGTTCGCCGATGTCCTTTTCGGCGAATGGCCTGGCCTTGGCTGCCAGTTCGCGCAGGAAAGCCAGTACCTGTTCCGGCGTGTCGGCCATTTTCGGGGCCAGCGAGACTTCCGCGAAGTTGGCGAAACCGAGCATCCGTGCGTCTTCCTGACGCAATTCGAGAATGCGCTGCATGACCGGCGTGTTGTCCCATTCCGGCTTGCTCGATCCGTCCTGGAACTCCGCGGCGCGGGTGGCGTAGGCGCGGTACATGCGGGCGCGCAAATCGCGGTTGTCGGCATACTGCATCACCGGGCCGTAGGAGGGCGCGTGCAGCGTGAATTTCCAGCCGGCGATGCCGGCCTTTTCGGCGGTGTCTTTGGCTGCCTGCCTGATGTCTTCGGGCAGGCCGGAGAGTAGAGCCTGGTCACCGATGACTTCGGCAAAGGCGTTGGTCGCGTCGAGCAGGTTCTCGGCGAATTTTGCCGAGAGTTGCGACAATTCCTCCATGATCGCCTGGAAGCGCGGCTTCAGGTCGTCGGGCAGTTCGGCGCCGCTCAGGCGGAAGTCGCGAATCTCGTTGTCGACGACCTTTTTTTGTTCAAGGCTCAGCGTCGCGTATTCGGGACCGGAGCGCAGCGCCTTGTATTTTTCGAACAGCTTCAGGTTCTGGCCGAGTTCCGCGTAGAAGCGCGACACGTCCGGCAGCATCTCGTTGTAAGCCTCGCGCCAGGCCGGTACGTCGTTGACCGCATGCAGGTGAACGACCGTACCCCAGGCGCGACCGATGGGTTCGAGTCCATCGGCCAGCGCCCCGGCGAAATCGTTCCAGGTGGCAGACGTCGTTTCGGCGGTGAGACGGCTGATCAGTTGGCGCCCCGCGGTCAACAGCGATTCGAGAGCCGGTTTGACATGTCCGGGCTGAATGATGTCGAAGCGGGGCAGATCCGAGAAATCGAGAAGGGGATTGGCGGCGTTCATTTTTTCGGACGTCAAAAACGGGCGGTGGCACCGCCCGTCGGGTTGGCTGGATGCCTATTCTACAAGGTCGCGATAGGCATGCCACGAAGCGTGGCCGAGAATCGGCATGATGACGACAAGTCCGAAGAGGAGCGTCGCAAAGCCGAGCAGGCAGAGGAAGACGATCATGGCGGCCCACAGCAGCAGCGGGCCGGCGTTGTTCAGGAAGGCTTGCAGGCTGGTCGCCATCGCCGTGACGAAATCGCTGTCGCGATCGAGCATGAGCGGTACCGAAACGAAGCTCAACGCGAAGATGAACAGGGCGAGCAAGCCGCCGAGGATGAACCAGGCGACGACAAAGGTGCCATGCTCGCCGCTCAACAGGATGCGGCTGAGGAAGACGCCGGCCTCGGCGCCGGACGAATCGCCGAGCAGGGCGAAGGCGATCGCCGAGAAGCGTTCCCAGAAAATCGCGGCGAGGCCGATCACCAGACCGAAAAGCGCCAGCGACTGGCCGTTACGCCGGTAGCAGCGGAGCGAGTCGAGGAACAGGATCTTCTGGCGCCGGGCGGTTTGCCGGCTCAATTCGTAAAGCCCGGCAGCAAGCAGCGGCGCGACCAGAAAAAAGCCGGAAACGGCAACGGTCAGCAAATAGGGGTGGCGAAGCGCCGCCAGCATGATCAGGTCGCCGCCAATGGCGAAAAGCAGGCCGTAGGCGAGCGACGGGCCGGGATTCGCCTTCAGGTCTTCCAGTCCGGCGCTGAGCCAGGCAAATGGCTGCTGCCAGGAAATGCTACGGGTGCCAGGCAAAGTCACACCCGGCAGGTGCAGATGGAAGTTCGGGGTCATGGCAGATTCCTTGAGCGGGTAATCCGCCATTGGACCCCGGCCAGCGCCGCCGGGTTCCGCCGGGACTGTTTTTACAGCGTCTTGCCGGTCAGTCGCTCGTAGGCCTCGATGTATTTGGCACTGGTCCGGGCGATGACCTCGGCGGGCAGCTTCGGGCCGGGCGCCTTCTTGCCCCAGTCCAGCGTTTCCAGGTAGTCGCGGACATATTGCTTGTCGTAGGACGGCGGGTTGCGGCCTTCCTGGTACTGGTCGGCCGGCCAGAAGCGCGAGGAGTCGGGGGTCAGCGCCTCGTCGATCAGGTGCAGCGTGCCGGCGCCGTCGATGCCGAACTCGAACTTGGTGTCGGCGATGATGATCCCGCGCGTCGCGGCATAGGCCGACGCTTCCTCGTACAGGCGGATGGCGGCGTCGCGGGCTTCCGCGCACAACTCGGCGCCATTCTTGCCGGTGCCTGCGAGGGCACTGGCGAGGGCGACCTGGCAGTTGGCCTGCGCCTGCTCGAACGAGACATTTTCGTCGTGGTCGCCGACCGCGGCCTTGGTCGCCGGCGTGAAGATCGGCGCGGGCAGCCGCGCCGCCATTCTGAGGCCGGAAGGGAGCGGGATGCCGCAGATGCCGCCGGTCGCCCGGTAGTCGTTCCAGCCGCTGCCGATCACGTAGCCGCGCACGACAGCCTCGATCGGCAGCGGCAGCAGACGTCTGGCGACCACGGAACGGCCGCGGACCTGTTCGCGCTCGTTCGCGGCGACGACCGATTCCGGATCGATCCCGGTAAGTTGATTGGGCACGATATGTCCGAGCCTGGCGAACCAGAAATCGGCGACGGCGGTGAGCACCTCGCCCTTGCGTGGAATCGGGTCGGGCAGGACGACGTCGAAGGCCGACAGGCGGTCGGTTGTGACAATCAGCAGTTTGTCGGCGTCGACCGCGTAAATATCACGGACCTTGCCGCGCGAGAGCAATGGCAGGTTGGTGATGGATGACTGGAAGAGCGGTGCGGTCACGGCGATGTTCCCTAAGGCAAAGCGCGGATTATAAATGACTAGACCGCGCTCCTTGCGAACGCGATCTGGCCCGTTGTGGCTCACTGGAGCAGGGTCGAATACGCCGGGCGCTTGGCTGCCATCGCCTTGAAACTGTGCAGCGGATGCGCCAATTCGGTGTCGGAGAGGCCGTAGAGCTTGGCGACCGGCCTGTCGTTTTGCGCGCGCAGACCGTCTTGTGCCTTGGCGGTGAGCGGCAGGTCGTTGCGGTCGACGGCAAAAAGCGGGGCAAATTCGGCGAAGTCGTCCCAACTGGCGGCCAGACTGAGCAGCAGCGCATTTTTAGCGAGCTGGGCGTAATCGGGATTGCTGCGGATTTCGTCGTCGCCGGGTTGCGGCATGGGCAGGCGGAAGAGATAGGTTTTGTTGGCGCGAATCTGGATCATGAAGCGTGCCATCCAGTCCACCGGCAAGCTGTTGAACCAGGCCATGGCAAACAACAGGCGCAGGGGTGACAGCGTCTGCGTTGTCACGTCATCGTCAAGCAAGGTATTGGTGAGCCAGTGCCGGGGGAAGGGGGCCAATGGCGTTCCTTTGGTGCTATTGATGTGCCCGCTGCTCAACGGACCTGGCTCGCCCCGCGTGCGCGGAGTCAAGCATCGATGTCAAAGCACTTGCCGGGCGGTGGTTTCGCCCTCTTCGCCGGCGAGCTTTCGGCGCAGGCGGCGGCTGCCCCAGAAGACCAGGCCGGCGATGAGCGGGATCGAGATCGCGGTGACGGTGTCGGTATTCAGGTGGTGCAGATCCTTGGTTCCCTTGGCGAGGTACTGCACCAGTTGTGACCCGTAGTAGGTCAGGACGACGACCGACAGTCCCTCGACGGTTTCCTGTAGGCGCAACTGCAGATGCGCGCGCTTGTTCATCTGGCCGAGAAGTTCCTGATTCTGGCGCTCGAGTTCGATGTCGACGCGGGTGCGCAGCAACTGGCTGTTGCGGGCGACGCGGGCGGAGAGCTCTTCCTGGCGGCGGCTGATCGCCGCGCAGGTATTCATCGCCGGCAGGAGACGGCGCTGCATGAATTCATGGAAGGTCGGCAGGCCGGAAATGCGCGACTCGCGCAGTTCCTCGATGCGCTGCATGACCAGCCCGTGGTAGGCCCGCGAGGCGCCGAAACGGAAGGTCGTGCGCGCGATCGAGTGTTCGACTTCGGCGGCCAGCCCCGACAGCTCGGACAGCGCCCTGCGTTCGTCCTCGGTGGTCTGCGCTCGGCCGATCTGGTCCATCAGGTCGGCGAGTTGCTTCTCGCCCCGATACAGCCAGCGGCTGACCTCCTTGGCCACCGGCAGGCCGAGCAGCGACATCATGCGGTAGGTCTCGATCTCGACCAGGCGCTGGACGGTGCGCCCGGCCTGGCGCTGCGTCATCCTTTCATCCAGCACGAGAAAACGCGAGAAACCGTTGTCGATCTTGAAGTCGGTGAATATCCAGGCCGCCGCGTCGGCCACCCTGGCGGCGACCATCGTCCGCCCGCTCGGGGTCAGGCCGGCCAGCACCGATTCCGGGCTGATTTCGCTGGTCGACCGCAACTCGACATGGGTTGCCACCATCAGTTTGCCGGGAATTCCGGCCAGCCAGTCGGGGTGCACCGCGGCGAACGCGGTTGCATCGGGATCGAGCGGCTCGCCGGCTTTGAGCGGACGAAAGAAGGTATAGCTGGAAAATTCGGTGTGCAGTTCCCAGCGCATGCGAAAACCGGCGGCATCCAGCATCAGGTGCGAATCCGAACTCTCGATCGCGTGGCAATTCTGCGCACGGGTCAGCAACGTCAGGTTGTCGCGCGCCGCCTCGGCGACCGTGGCGCTGTGTTTGAATACCAGATGCGAGACGAGCGTCGCCCCGGGCAGGGCAATCGGCGGGCGGGCATGGAATTCGTTGTTGAGGCGCTGGCGGAGCGGGTGCTCTACGAGATTGGCGATCATCGGACGGGGGCTTGTTCTGGGGTGGCGCGCAGTGGCGATGACGTTGTCGCCAGCGCCGCGGATTGTAGCTTATCGCGGCTCAGACCGCCGCACGCGCTGCCAGGTAGCGGCCGAACTCCGCCTCCAGGTCGGGGGCTGCCTCGTCGAGCAGGAAATTGCGGAATTTCTGGCCTGCCGGCAGCAGGCGCTTGCTGTTCATGCGCACGACGTACCAGGTGCGCTCGATGGGCGTGCCGACCGCATCCAGCACGCTGACCTGGCTTGTCTTGAGTTCGAGGGGGAGGGTATGCAGCGAGATCAGGCTGACGCCCATGCCGGCCATCACGGCCTGCTTGATCGTTTCGTTGCTGCCCATGCTGATGGTGCGGGCCGGAGTGAACAGGTGGTTCCTGAACATCTCCTCGGCGACCCGACGCGAGCCCGAACCTTCCTCGCGGAGCAGGAAGGTCTCGTGGCGCAACTCGTGCAGGTCGAAGCGCCTGGCGTTACGCAACGGGTGGTCGGCGGGGCCGATCAGGACATAGGGATGGCTTGCCATCGGCTCGGCTTGGGCGTCGATTTCACCGGGGGTGCGGCCCATCACGGCGAGGTCGATGGCATTGTCCTGGAGCTTCTGGAGCAGCGATTCCCTGTTCCCGACCAGGAACTGCACCTCGACGCCGGGATGTCGCTGGGCAAATTGGGCGAGGAGGCGGGGCATGAAATACTTCGCGGTGCTCACCAGACCCACCGACAACTGGCCGACCTCGGCGCCGAGCAGCCCCTGCAGGCTGGCTTCGGCATCCTTGATCTCGCCGAGAATGCGCAAGGCGTGATGCAGCAGCATTTCGCCCGCCCCCGTCAGCGCCACGCCACGCCCCAGGCGCTCGAACAGCGGCAAACCGACGTTGTCCTCCAGTTGCTTCAACTGCATCGAGACGGCGGGAGGCGTCAGGTGCAGTTCCTCGGCGGCGCGTGCGTAACTCAGGTGGCGGGCGGCGACGGCAAAGATCTGCAACTGGCGCAGCGTCAGTGTGCGGACGAAATTCATGATCAGGCCCTTCTGATGAAAATGCGTGAGCAATTCAGCTCGGGGTTAAGTCTAGAGACCGCCGGATCGGGCGTCAAACCGGGAGCCGGAGTCAGCGCGTCAGGTTGAGGTACACCATCGGGAGCTGCTCCGGCAGCCGCTCGATGCGGTCGAGCACGCGCCAGCGCGCACCGAAGATGTTGCCGACGTAGGCGTCGGCCCTGGGATCGAGGCTGAGGCAGAAGGTGGTGACGCCGGCGGTCGACAACTCCTCGACGGCCTTTTTCGTGTCGGCGATCAGGTGCTGCGGGTCATTGACGTCGATGTCGGCCGGTTCGCCGTCGGTCAACACCAGGAGGATGCGCTTTTCCGTCCTGCGCGCCGCGAGCATGCGCCCGGCATGACGGATGGCCGTCCCCATGCGCGTCGACCAGCCGGCCTCGACCGCCGCCAGGCGCGCCTTGACGGCATCGTCCCAGCCCTCCGAGAAGCCCTTGATGTGGTGGTAGCGGACCTCGTGCCGGGTGTTGGAATGGAAGCCGGCGATGGCGCAGGCATCGCCCAACTGGTCGATCGCCCAGGCGAGCAGGGCGACGGCTTCGCGGGCCGTCGCCAGGATGCTCTGGCCGCCGCCGGGCAGCGTCTCGTTGAGCGATTGCGACAAGTCGATCAGCAGCAGCACGCTGATGTCACGCCCGTCGGTGCGGTGGCTGACGTTGATCCGCGGATCGGGCAGGTGGCCGCTCTTCCAGTCGACCAGCGCGCGCACGGCGACATCGAGATCGAGTTCGCTGCCTTCTTCCTGGTAACGGATGCGCACGCGCTCCTGCGGCTTGAGCAGGTCGAGCAGGCGCTTGAGCCGGTGGGCGAGAATGGCGTGCTTGGCGAGCAGGCGGTCGATGTCGGCAGCTTCCCCGGCCGGGTGCAGGGCCTCGTAGACTGCGGTCCAGTCCGGCCGGTAATTCTGCGTGACGACGTCCCATTCCGGGTAGTGACGGGGCGGCAGGCCGACCGCGTCGTCGCTGGCCTCGACCGGCGGCGGTGCGGAAGCTTCCTCCTCGTCGCCGGCCTCGATGAAGGTCCACAGGTGGCGGTTGTCGTCGCGGTAGTCGATTTCGGTGTCGGCGAAATGCACCGTCGCGAACTGGTCGCTGGCGCGCCGGCTGCGGCTGACATAGGCCAGCGCCAGGTCGGCGGCGGCGCGGGTCGAGGCCTCGCCGGCTGCCAGCAGTTCGTGGAAGCGTCCGGCGAATTCGCTGATCAGCGGATCGGCATAGCCGTGCGCCGGATCGAGGCAGGCGCGCGACAGGCAGGTCAGGCGGTGGCGCAGGCAACTGACCTTGGCCGGGTCGCAGGCATTCTCCGCCGGCCGCGGGTGCAGCGCCAGCAGCGTCGGTGCGAGGCCCGGGAAGCGCCGCAGCAGCAGGGCGTCGATGCGGACGTCTTCGACAGTCTCGACCGCCATGCGCTGCAACGGGCTCCAGTTGTCGGCGACGAGCGGGCGGCTCCAGCGCCGGTGTCCGGCCAGGTGCGCGAGCATGGCGCGGTAGCGGGTGAGCCCGGAGAGGCCCCGGCGTTCATCCAGCGCATCGGGCAGGCGCATGCCGTCGGCGGCGAGGTAGGGTTGCAGCCGCGCTTCGGCGAAGGCGGTCGAGTAAGGCACAAGCGGGCTGTCGTCCTGCCACAGGGCCTGCAGGGTCAACGTCAGGCGCCGCTCGACGTCGGCGAACAGCGTGCCTTCGCGTTCGCGTTGAAGAATGGCGCGGCTCTCCGAGGCGGTCAGCGAAAAATACTGGCGCTGCTTTTCCGGATGGTCGCCGGTCAGGCGGATGCCGTCGTCGAGCCAGCGTTTGAGTCCGGCCAATGCGACGACGCCGAGCAGGCGCGGTGCCTGACGCAGAAAGTCCGGCAGCGCGGGGCTGGGCTGGGTGACGTGATGGCCGTGGATCGAGCCGGAGGTACGCGCCGCCAGATCGAGGGCCAGCGTCAGGTAGTGCTGCAGTGCTTCGGCCGTCCGCAGGCGTTCGGCGACGGTGCCCAGGGTCTGCAGCAGCGGAGTGACGGCTGGTCCGTTGGGCGACCGCTGCAAGCTGCGGATCGCGTCCATCACCGGCGGCAGGGTCTGCGCCTGGGCGAGGCCGGTGACCGCGACGACGGTCGGCCAATGTTCGAGGAAGGCGAGCAGCGGCTCGGCGCCGCGGCCAAGCTTGCCGATGACCCGCGCGGCATCGAGGAACGCCGGCAGTTCGTCGCCGGCGATGACCCGCTTCGCCGCGGCATAGCATTCGTCGAAGACATCGGCGACCGCCGCGAAGCCGCAGTCGAGGACGGACCAGGCCACCTGCGACTCCGGGTTGGCCATCGGGCGTTGCCGGGCGTCGGCAACGCCGCGGATGCCGGGGACGGCCATCGCCGGCCTAGCCGAAGACGGCGCCGATGGCGTGATCCAGCGTGTCGATCATGTCGGCATCGTCGGTGATCGGGCGCACCATCGCCATCCGGCACGCGTCGACCGGCGCGACGCCCTGGCCGATCAGCGTCGCAGCATAGACGAGCAGCCGCGTCGAGATGCCTTCGTCGAGGCCATGGCCCTTGAGGCGGCGCCCGGCATGGGCGACCTCGACCAGTTTGGCCGCGATTTCGCGGTCGACCGCGGCTTCCTGCATCACGATCCCGGCTTCCAGTTGCGCCGGCGGGTAGTCGAACTGGAAGGCCGTGAAGCGCTGCTTGGTCGACTGCTTGAGATCCTTCATCAGGCTCTGGTAGCCGGGGTTGTAGGAAATGACCAGTTGAAAATCCGGATGCGCCGTGACGGCCTCGCCCTTCTTGTCGAGCGGCAGGGTGCGCCGGTGGTCGGTCAGCGGGTGGATGACGACCAGCGTGTCCTGACGGGCCTCGACGATCTCGTCAAGGTAGCAGATGGCGCCGATGCGTGCCGCCAGCGTCAACGGTCCATCCTGCCAGCGCGTGCCGTCGGCGTCGAGCAGGAAGCGGCCGACGAGGTCGGCGGCCGTCATGTCCTCGTTGCAGGCGACGCTGACCAGCGGCTTGCCGAGTTTCCAGGCCATGTATTCGACGAAGCGCGACTTGCCGCAGCCGGTCGGTCCCTTGAGCATGACCGGCAGGCGGGCGGCGTACGCCGCTGCATAAAGTTCGGCTTCGTTGCCCTGCTCCTGGTAGTGAGGCTCGTGGCGAACCTTGTAGGCATCGGTGTTGTGCATGGCGGTTTCTCGCGTTCGGGGTCCGGATGAAAAACCCCGCCGCAGCGGGGTCGACCGTGGCCGCTTCTTACTTGTGGACGCCCAGCTTCTCGCGCCAGCCTGGGTAGATCCTGTCGGCATCGTTGGGGAAGGAGACGAAGGCGCGGGCGAACTCCGGATGTTCCTTCGCCCATTCGATCGGGTCGGCCTTGGCCTTCCAGCATTCGTAGGCCTGGCGCAGCGACCTGGCGCCAGCAGCCGGGCTGTCGATGTGGCCGTACGAGCCGCCGCCGGCGGTGTTGATCACGTTGCCGTGGCCGAGGTTCTCGAAGAAGCCGGGCAGGCGCAGCGCGTTCATGCCGCCGGAGATGATCGGCGTCGTCGGCTTCATGCCGTACCATTCCTGATGGTAGGCCGGGCCGGTGTAGCTGTCGCGCTCGATGATATAGGCGATGGCGCGATCGTCGGCGTCGCCTTCCATCTTGCCGAAGCCCATGGTTCCGACGTGGATGCCTGAGGCGCCCTGCAGGCGGCTCATCTTGGCCAGCACGTAGGCGGTGTAGCCGCGCTTGGCGCTGGGCGAGGTGACGGCGCCGTGGCCGGCGCGGTGGTAGTGCAGGTACTGGTTGGGGAAGCAGCGGCGGGCGGTGGTTACCATGCCCGGGCCGCCGACATAGCCGTCGACCAGGAAGGCCACCTTGTCGGCATCCGGCCCGAAGGTGCGCAGGATGTATTCGCCGCGGGCAACCATCTCGTAATGGTCGTCGGCGGTGATGTTGGCGGAGAACAGCTTGGCCTCGCCGGTCTCGTCCATGGCGCGCTTCATCGCGTCGTAAACCAGCGGCATGACCTTCTTCATCGGCGCGAAGACCTGGTTGCCCTGCGGCTCGTCGTTCTTGATGAAGTCGCCGCCCAGCCAGAACTGGTAGGCAGCGCGGGCGAAGGGCTCGGGACGCAGGCCGAGCTTGGGCTTGATGATGGTGCCGGCAATGTAGCCGCCATTGACCACCGGCCGGCCGAGAATGCGCCACATGTCCGAGATGTCCTTGGACGGGCCGTCGAACAGCTGGATGGCACGCGGCGGCATGTAGAAGTCGTACATCTTGGCGTGCTCGATGTCGCCCATGCCCTGGTTGTTGCCGATGGCCAGGGTGAGGAAGCTGACCATCATCATGCGACCGTCGGTGATGTTGCGGTCGAAGAGGTCGATCGGGTAGGCGATGCGCATCTCTTCGGTGGCCTCGTCGATCAGGTACACCAGGGCATCGACGCCCTTGGTGAACTCGTCGGTGGTGCACACCTCGACGTTGGTGCCGGTCGACGACTCGGCGGCAAAGTGGGCGGCGGCCTCGAGGTAGCCGTGGCCGGCCTTGGGCTTCATCTTGTAGGCGACCAGGATATGGCCGCCGCCGGCGATCAGGTCGGCTTCCTTTAGGCTGAGGTCGGCGTAGCGGTTCGATTGATCCATCGTTTGTCTCCTCGAAGATTCGTGGGTTGTCCTGTGATGGGACGAATCCTAAGGTTTTCGATAGATAACCAAAAGTCAAATATTCTTACTTCGGACTTAAGCGAAATATTACTCTATGGCTTGTCGTGAACGGCCTTTCTGGCCAAAGGAGGCATCTTGTGGAACTACCGGCGCTCCGCCGCCATGCATTTCAGACGATGGATCGCCGCAAGATCAGCCAATGACGTTCTCCCAAGATCGTTCACCACCTCTGCGGCGCCCGCAAAATCCTGGCCCGCCGTGTATTCGCTGACGGTCACCAGGCAGGGGACGCCTACGGTCAACGCTGCTTTCAGCCCGTTTTCCGAATCCTCGATGGCAAGGCAGGCAGCAGCCGGCAGACCGAGACGTTCGAGTACCCAGCGATAGATATCCGGGGCTGGCTTCTTTGCCGGGACGACGTCGCCGGCGCCGATGACTTCGAACCAGTTCGCGGCTTCCGGCCCCAGGCTGGCCCTGAGCAGCGCCGCGACATTGGCGGGCGAGGTGGTGGTGGCGATCGCCAGCCGGATGCCGGCCTGGTGCGCTTCGTCGATCAGGCGGGCGATGCCGGGGCGCAAGGGCAGGCACCCCTGGTCGACGAGGCGGAGGTAGTGGGCGGTCTTGGCGAGATGCAACTGTCTGACGAGAACCGCGAAGTCGGCGTCGCCGGCGATGCCGGGAGCGTGGCGTGCGGCGAAATGGCTGATGCGCTCCTTGCCGCCGGTGATATCCAGCAGGTGGCCATAGAGCGCTTCATCCCAGTTCCAGTCGAGGCCGGCTTCGGCGAAAGCGGCGTTGAAGGCCGGGCGGTGCCCGTCGCGTTCGGTTTCTGCCAGCGTCCCGTCAACATCGAAGATCAGAGCGTGTAGTCTGTTCATATACCGCAAAAGATAGCCGGCGCGACCGGATTCCTCCAGTCAGGATTTCTGAACCGTGCAGTAAACGCGGGTTTAATAAGACATGCCTTAATGCGCTGTTAAAAATAATTGAATGTTATTTAATTAACAAATCGCTTATCTTTTGTCTCGACGCGGTAAGGCGCAAATAACGGGAGGCAGCATGCTATTCGGACGTACGACCCTTTCCAAATTCGTTATCGAGCAGACGCGGGCTCAGCACGGCGAACTCGGCGCCCTGCTGATCGACGTTGCCGCCGCCGTGAAAACCATCTCGGCGATGGTTGCCAAGGGCGCCCTCGCCGGGAATCTTGGCGCGCTCGACAGCACCAACGTGCAGGGCGAAGTCCAGAAGAAACTCGACGTCCTGACCAACGAGGCCATTCTTCATCACTGCGAATGGGGTGGCCAGCTTGCCGGCATGGTTTCGGAGGAGATGGAAGAAGCTTACCGCATTCCGGAACAGTACCCGCGCGGCCGTTATCTGCTGGTGTTCGACCCGCTCGACGGGTCATCGAACAGCGACGTCAATGTCTCGGTGGGAACCATTTTCTCGATTTTCGCCCGGTCGACCGCAGGCGATGCCGAACCCGGCGATTACCTGCGTCCCGGCAACGAGCAGTTGGTGGCCGGTTATGCCATCTATGGTCCGTCGACGATGATGGTGCTGACCCTGGGTGCCGGCACGCATGCATTTACGCTCGATCGCGAGAGCGGCAATTTCATCCTGACCCATTCCGACATCCGCATCCCGGAAGATACCCGTGAATTCGCCATCAACACTTCCAACGCGCGTTTCTGGGAGCCGCCGGTCCAGCGCTACGTCAGCGAGTGCAAGGCCGGCAAGACAGGCGTGCGCGGCGCGGATTTCAACATGCGCTGGATTGCCTCGATGGTCGCGGAGGTGCATCGCATCCTGATGCGCGGCGGCATTTTCATGTATCCGAAGGACAGCAAGGATCCCCCGATGCCCGGCCGTCTGCGCCTGCTCTACGAAGCCAACCCGATGGCCATGCTGATTGAGCAGGCGGGCGGTGCGGCGTCGACCGGGCGCGGGCGCGTTCTTGACGTCGTGCCGGCCAGCCTGCACCAGCGCGTGCCGGTCATTCTCGGGTCGAAGAACGAGGTCGAGCGCGTCGAGCGCTATCACCGCGACTACGACAATGGTTCCGATCGCCCTTACGACTCGCCGCTCTTTTCCGAGCGTTCGCTGTACCGCGAATAGTTCTCGACCGAACCGTCACCGAAATTCAAACCCGCGGGGAAAACATCATGTCCGTCAACCATCCCATCATCGCCATTACCGGCTCATCCGGCGCCGGCACCAGCACCGTGATGCAGAGCTTCCAGCACATCTTTCGCCGCGAGAAGCTGAACGCCCAGATCGTCGAGGGCGACTCCTTCCATCGCTACGACCGCCTGAGCATGCGCGAAGAGATGAAGGCGCAGGAAGAAAAGGGCAACCGCAATTTCAGCCATTTCGGTCCCGAAGCCAATCTGCTTCCAGAACTGGAGCAGCTGTTCATCGACTACGGCCGCAGTGGTGGCGGCAAAGTCCGCAAGTACCTGCATGATGCCGGCGAAGCCGAATCTTACGGCCAGGAGCCGGGCACCTTCACCTCCTGGCAGGAAGTTCCGGCCGGTACGGACCTGATGTTCTACGAGGGTCTGCACGGCGCCTACGCGGGCGACAGGATCGACGTCGCCAAGCAGGTCGACCTGTGTGTCGGCGTGGTGCCGATCATCAACCTGGAATGGATCCAGAAGCTGCATCGCGACCAGAAGATGCGCGGCTACTCGCAGGAGGCCGTGGTCGAAACCATCCTGCGCCGGATGCCGGACTACATCAACCACATCACCCCGCAGTTCGCCCGCACCCACGTCAACTTCCAACGCGTGCCCATCGTCGACACGTCCAACCCGTTCATTGCCCGCGATATCCCGACCGCCGACGAGAGCATGGTGGTGATCCGCTTCGCCAACCCGAAGGGCATCGACTTCCAGTATCTGCTGACCATGCTGCACAACTCCATTCTGACCCGCCCGAACACCTTGGTCGTCCCCGGCGGCAAGATGGGCCTGGCGATGCAAATGATCTTCACGCCGATGGTCCTGCGCCTGATGGACCGCAAGCGCCGCGCCTGAGAGCACGAGGAAACCTGATTGGCAATGAACCTCAGCCACCCGAACAGTGCGCAAGGGCTGCGGCCTGCAAGACGCAGGGGCTGCCAGCTGCTGTCTGGCGCGTTGCCAGCGCAGCCGGGCAAATCGACTCCTGGCGCAAGTGCGCGGGCCGCCGCGGTGAAGTTCCCGGCCTCAAGCGGATCGGCGAATCCGCCCCGGCGGCGGTCCGCGAGCATTTTTCCCGCAACGGAACATTCCGTACAGTCTGTCTTGCGCACCATTGCGCGTTACAATGGCACCAACTGCAACTCTCAACCCGATCAACCCGATCAAACTGATAGATGGAGATGAAAATGGCACTTCGTATTGGCATTAACGGTTTTGGACGCATCGGCCGCATGGTTTTCCGTGCTGTCGCAAAGGAAGCCGAATTCTCGGGAATCGAGGTCGTCGGCATCAATGACCTTCTCGATCCGGATTACCTGGCCTACATGCTCAAGTTCGACTCGGTGCACGGCAATTTCCCCGGCGAGATCGCCGTCGACGGCGGAAATCTGGTGGTCAATGGCCGCAAGATCCGGCTCAGTGCGGTCAAGGATCCGGCCGAGCTGAAATGGAATGAAGTCGGCGCCGATGTGGTCATCGACTGCACCGGGCTGTTCCTGACCACCGAGAGCTGCGAAAAGCACCTGGCGGCCGGCGCCCGCAAGGTCGTCCAGTCGGCACCCTCCAAGGACAGCACGCCGATGTTCGTCTACGGTGTCAATCACCTGAAGTATGCCGGCGAAGCGGTGGTTTCCGCCGCCTCCTGCACGACCAACTGTCTGGCCCCGGTAGCCAAGGTGTTGCACGACAATTTCGGTATCAAGCGCGGCCTGATGACGACGGTGCATGCCGCGACGGCGACGCAGAAGACGGTTGATGGTCCTTCGAGCAAGGACTGGCGCGGCGGCCGTGGCATCCTGGAGAACATCATCCCGTCCTCCACCGGTGCCGCCAAGGCTGTGGGCGTCGTGCTGCCCGACCTGAACAAGAAACTGACGGGCATGGCGTTCCGCGTTCCGACCTCGGATGTTTCCGTTGTCGATCTCACGGTCGAGCTGGAAAAGGGGGCATCCTACGAGGAGGTCTGCAATGCCATGAAAGCTGCGGCTGCCGGTCCGCTCAAGGGCGTTCTCGGCTATACCGACGAAAAGGTCGTGTCGACCGATTTCCGCGGCTGTGCCATGCCGTCGATCTTCGATGCCGACGCCGGCATCGCCCTCGACCCAACCTTCGTCAAGGTTGTCGCCTGGTATGACAACGAGTACGGCTACACCTGCAACATGCTGCGCTTCGTCCAGCACGTCGCCAAGTAAGGGTCGCCGAGAAGAATCGCCGAGAGGAATCGCCGAGAGGAATCGATCAGGAGATGGGAACCGCCAAACCGGAATTCGTCATCGCCCCGAGCATCCTCTCGGCCAACTTCGCCAGGCTGGGCGAAGAAGTGTCCAATGTCATCGCCGCCGGCGCTGACTGGGTCCACTTCGACGTGATGGACAATCATTACGTTCCCAACCTGACCATCGGGCCGCTCGTCTGCGAAGCGATCCGTCCGTGCACCACGGCGCCGATCGACGTGCACCTGATGGTCCGGCCGGTCGACCGCATCATCCCGGACTTCGCCAGGGCCGGGGCGAATATCATCACTTTCCACCCGGAAGCCTCGGAACATGTCGACCGCAGCCTGTCGCTGATCCGCGACGCCGGCTGCCAGGCCGGCCTCGTCTTCAACCCGGCGACGCCGCTGGATCACATGGACTACGTCCTCGACAAGCTCGACCTCATCCTGCTGATGAGCGTCAACCCCGGCTTCGGCGGCCAGAAGTTCATTCCCGGCACGCTGGCCAAGGCGCGTGAAGCCCGCGCCCGGCTCGACGCCTACGAGCAGCGGAGCGGCCGCCGCATCCGTCTCGAGATCGACGGCGGCGTCAACACGGCCAACATTGCCGACATCGCCCGCGTCGGCGTCGATGCCTTTGTCGCCGGCTCCGCCGTCTTTGGCGCCGGCAAGGATGGCGACCCCCAGCGCTACAACACGATCATCGGCGCCCTGCGCGCCGAACTGGCCAGCGTTTGATGCGTTTCCAGTCGGTTACCTTCGACCTCGACGGTACCCTGCTCGATACTCTGCCCGATCTGGCCGAGGCCAGCAACCGCATGCTCGCCGAGTTGCGTTTGCCGTTGCGCGGCGAAGACGAAATCCGCAGCTTCGTCGGTCGGGGCATTGTCGTTCTGGTACGCCGCAGCCTCGACCGCGGGGCGGTGCCGGATGAAGCGCTAGTTGCTCACGCCGTCGAAGTCTTCAAGCGGCACTACGCTGCGGTCAACGGCAACGAAACGCGCGTTTTCGCAGGCGTGCTTTCCGGGCTGGAAGCCTGGCGCGCGACAGGCGTGCCGCTGGCGGTGCTGACCAACAAGCCTGCCGCGTTCACCGAGCCTCTGCTCGAGCGAATGGGGCTGAAGCATTATTTCTCGGTCATCGTCTCCGGCGACAGTACGCCGTTCCGCAAGCCCCACCCGGAACCTTTGCGCCATGCCTGCACGCAGATGGGCCGTGCGGTGAATACCAACCTGCACATTGGCGACTCCCGCCATGACATCGAAGCGGCCCGCGCGGCGGGTTGCGCGGTGTATTGCGTGCCCTATGGCTACAACGAGGGCGAAGCCGTAAGCGCCAGCGACTGCGATGCGCTGGTGGACAATCTGGAATTGGCATTGCTGATGGCGATGAGGGGCAAGGCTGCTTGAGACGCTGGTATTGGCCCTCGGAGGCCCGATGACGTTTCCATGGGCAATGGCCGCTTACCGATCGCCAAACCGCCGGTCGAACTCCCCCGACCGACTGTTTCAGCCTCGATCGAACCCGTTTTTGAGAGAGATCCGGCAGTGTCCCGCCGAGGCAAAAAGTCCAAGTACGATGACAACGAAGCAGGCAGCCAATATTTTTGATAAAAATGCTTAATGAAGCCTCATCTTTATAGATTTGGCACGGTTATGTTTGAATTTCGTCACCTTTTGGAATGTGGCTGAGACAGGGTTTCTATTTCAAACTTGATCGGCGACGATATGCTTCGCTCATTCAAATTTGCTATAGCGGCCACTCGAACCAACTGTCGAAGTTCTGACCACCAGGCGTTGCTAAAATAACTTGCCCGTGGGTGCGTTTTCTCATCATGCTCTCACTTGCGGCTACGATTGAGCCGCCATTGAATGAACCCGGCAAGCAGGCCCAAAGCCAACGCCTGCTGAATGTCGTCCATTTGAATGCCATCGCCGAACATGCTGTCGGAGACAAGAGACCCGGCAAAAATACCGATGCTGGCAAGCAGTACGTTCAAGGTGCTATTCATTGTGACCTCCGCTGGCATATGCAGCCCCGGCGTTTTGATGAGTGGATAGAGAAGTAATCATAAAGGCGTATTTCCAGGGAGCCAACGAAGTTGCTGCAACAATTTGTATCAGTGTTTGGGGGAATAAAAAGCTATCTGGGGCGACGGCTTTCTGTATGTGCTGACGTTCATGAAGCTGATTCCGAACACTTGCAGATGACCGCTCTTGGGCGGAAGGGTGAGTTTGGTTTGTTTCCCGTAAGGCGCCGGTGGCAGAATTCGTCGGATGGCCCACGGGCAGGTTTCCTGAACGCACGCTGAGGTAACATAAATTGATGACAGACTCGTCTTTGCGTCCCAATCACACCTTTCTGATTCGCTTCATCTTGGCGCGGCCGAGGCTCTTCATTTGCACCTTGGTCGGGGCGATGATCGTATGGCTTCTTCCACCGGCAATCCTGCCACACACGATTACGCGCCTGCTCATCGGCTGGAACGTCGGAGCGGGTCTCTATCTCCTGCTTGCGGCCCGCATGATGTTCTGGTCGAGCCACGAACGAATGCGCACCCGCGCCCTTGAGCAAGACGTGGGGCGCATTATCATCTTGGCCGTGGTTGTGACCGTTGCGCTGTTGAGTCTCGCTGCCATCGTGGCGGAACTGGCCGTCGCCAAGGACATGCAAGGCACGCCGCGCTTTGCCCACATGATGCTGGCTGCGCTGACCGTCCTGACTTCCTGGGCCTTTACCCAGGTGATGTTTTCCTTGCACTACGCGCACGACTACTACGCGGCTGAAGTGCGAGGTTATTCCGTCGGACTGGATTTCCCTGGGGGGCATGCCCCGGATTACGGAGACTTTCTGTACTTTGCCTGTGTGATCGGAACCTCCGGTCAAACCGCCGATGTCAGTTTCACCAACCGGACTATGCGTCGTACTGGTCTGGTGCATTGCATCCTAGCCTTCTTCTTCAATACAACGCTGCTGGCCCTGACGGTCAATATCGCTTCCGGATTGCTGTGACGATCGGTTTTCATTGCGATAGTGCCATATTGCTGCGAATTGTTCTGCTATTGCTTCTGTTTTCGCTCTCCAAGGCCGGATGGTGTGAGGCGCAGCGGGAAATTCACGATCAATTGGTTGTCATTGATGCGACTGTCAGGCCTTTGGCGCTGACCCTTGATGCTTGCTCGGGAAAGTATGACAACGGCCTGATCCGGTTTTTGATCCGCAACCGTATTCCTGCGACCATTTTTGCAACCAAGATTATCCACAGCCATGCCGAAGACATGCGGCTGTCACCCCTTGTCAAAATTCAACGCCCGCAGATAGTAGTTTTTTCGGGCGCCGACACTCTCGGAAGACCCAGTGATGCCTGAAGCGAAAGAAACCCCGATCGAGGGAACCTGGACTGAGCACATTTGTTACGACAAGAAAGTGCATGAAGTTATTCGTGAGGTTCTCACCCGACTGCCTCGCCATCCAGGAGCACGGGAACAGCGCGACCGACAAGTTGAGGAACTGCGTGACAATTTGAGCAGAATGCACCCTGCCGACATCGCTTGTTTACTCGAAACGATGCCGCCCGAAGATCGCCTGCTAATCTGGGGGTTGGTCGATCCCAAGGATGAAGGCGAAGTTCTGATCGAGGCTTCCGACGCGATGCGTGAAGGCTTGCTGGACGCCATGCAGCCAGGGGAAATCGTCGCCGCCACGGAAAATCTCGACGCCGACGAGATTGCAGATCTCCTTCCCGACCTTCCGAGCGGCATCGTCGAAGACGTTTTCCGTTCGCTCGACCCGGAGGAGCGCGAACAACTACGCGCGGTGATGTCTTGCGCTGAAGACGAGGTCGGATCGCTAATGGATTTCGACATGGTGACGGTACGGGAAGATGTCACGCTCGAAACCGTGCTGCGTTATCTGCGTCGCTTTGACCAACTCCCCGATCAGACCGACCAGTTGTTCGTCGTCGACCGCCAGGAGCATCTGCACGGGGTACTGCCCTTCAACCGCCTACTGATCTCTGACCCGGATATGGAAGTCGGGGCGGTGATGGTCACCGACCGGTTGGTCCTGCGCCCTGACGACAAGGCCACTGACGCTGCCCAAGCATTCGAGCGCTATGATCTGGTGTCGGCTCCAGTCGTGGACAAGGAAAATCGTTTGGTGGGGCGGGTCACCGTGGACGCGGTGCTCGACTTCATCCGCGATCGGTCTGAAGCCGATCTGCTGAGGCAGGGTGGCCTAAGTCAGGATGAGGATATCTTCGCGCCGGTCCCGGCTGCCTTGAAGAATCGTTGGAAATGGCTGGCGATCAACCTGTGCACTGCCTTCATCGCTTCACGGGTTATCCATGGCTTTCGCGAGTCGATCATGCAGATTGTCGCCCTGGCGTCACTGATGCCGATCGTCGCGGCGATCGGCGGCAACGCCGGCAACCAGACGGTGACCATGGTTGTGCGCGCGATCGCACTTGGCCAGGTGACGACCGCCAGCTATGGCCGGCTCGTGCGCAAGGAACTGAGCGTCGCCGTGGTCAATGGTTTGGTCTGGGGAGGGCTCCTCGGCGTGGTAGCTGGAATGCTTTATCAGGATGTCAATCTCGGCATCGTCATGATGGCCGCGATGACGCTTAACTTGATGCTCGCCGGTTTCATGGGCGTCACAATTCCGATCGGCATGCTCAGGATGGGCCGCGATCCGGCTTTTGGCTCCAGTATGTCGATCACCGCGTGGACGGACAGCGGTGGCTTCTTCATCTTCCTAGCGTTGGCGACTCTTTTCCTGCTCCGCTGAGCCCGCCATACAACCTTCGGAGTATCTTAGGTTGGATTCCAAGTCGGGAAACCCAGGGACCGAGGAACTGATCCCGTCGAGATAGTCCGACCCAGGCCTCTCCGACTCTGTTCCAGGGAACGCCGCCGGAAGATCAGGGCGTGCGCAACGGCAAGTCCAAGCGACCATCGGAAACACCCGGCAGCGTGAGCGGACAGGCCACTTGGTGGCCCGGCCATCCCCAGCGCGCCTACGCCAACGTCGCGCCGCTGACGCTGCGCGGTGACAGGTCCGGGTCCCGCCACCATCGCCAAGCTGAAGGCGCTGGTGCAAAGCGTGCCGGGCACCAGAATTGCCGGAGTTGCCGAAAGGCGTACCGGCCGCAACGATGCACGGTGCACGACACGCCTGATGAAGTTCGTCGACGACCTCAGATTCTGGCCCGAGTTGAGATCGTGGTCTATAGGTAGCGCAACATCCTCTCCTCGGCACGGATATCCATGCCCTGGCCTCTGGGAACGACCACGATTCCCGAGTCGGTGACGGTAAATCGGCGACGGTCTGCATCCGCGTCGTAGCCGATACGATCACCGGCTTCGATCGTGTTGTAACGATCGACGATGGTGCGCCGGAGTCTCGCCCCCTTGCGCAGCACTGCGTAGTCCATGATGATGCACTCGTCGAGTTCCACATCCTCCTCCATGAATACTTCGCGGCGAACGATCGAATTGCGGATGCGAGCGCCCTTGATCAGCCCGCCGGCGCTGATGATGCTGTTGTCCAGTTCGGCGTGCAAGAATTTCGGCGACGGCCCCTGATAGTTACTGGAACCGATCCGCCATCTGGGATTGAACAGATCGAAGTTCGGCTCGGCACCCAGAAGATCCTGATGGGCGGCAAAATAGGCATCGATGGTTCCCACGTCGCGCCAGTAGGCCTGATCCTCGGAGGCGCGTATGCCGGGGATGCGGTTGCCGCAGAAATCGTAGGCAAATACCCTTTGCGTCTGATGAATCAGGCGCGGCAGGAGATCCTTGCCAAAATCTTTTTCTCCCAGCCGGTGCCCCTCCCGCAACGCCTTGATCAGCACATCGGTCGTGAAGATGTAGTTTCCCATCGAGGCGAAGGCACGCGCCGGATCACCGGCCATCGGCGACGGATCGATCGGCTTTTCGCAGAAGCTGCGTACGCTCCCGTCTTCGTCGGCGTCAATGATGCCGAATGCCGAGGCTCCCTCGATGGGAACCGGCAGCGCGGCGATGCTGACGTCGGCATGGCTGCGCAAGTGAAAATTCACCATCTGACGCACGTCCATCCGATAGACGTGGTCGGCACCGAACACCACGACGAGGTCCGGAGAACGCTTTTCGATCAGACCCAGGTTCTGATAGACGGCATCGGCAGTGCCCTGGAACCATTCCGGTCCCTCGCGCATCTGCGGTGGAACCACTGTGATGAACTGCTCGGGGAAGATCGGCGCCAGCAGCCAGGAACGACGGATGTGCTCGATCAACGACTGCGACTTGTATTGGACCAGCAGGTAGATGGAAAAAATCTTCGAGTTGACCAGGTTGGAAAGAACAAAGTCGACAATGCGAAAACGGCCGCCGAAAGGCACCGCTGGCTTGGAACGATGCTGGGTCAGAGGGTGCAGACGGGTGCCTTCACCGCCTGCCAGAACGAGAGCAAGAATATTGGGCGTAATCATCATCTCCTCGTTTCTCGCTGAAGGTCCGTAGGACCGTCATCAAACCGCGATGGTAGTCAGTGGGGTGCGATCGAAAGTGTTGCGCAAAGCGAACTTGGCGTTCGGGCGGCCATACGTAACGCTAAGAAATCCAACTGGCCCTCATGGAATATTGGATCGCCTCGGCTTTGGCAGACAAGTCCGAGCGTCGTTTGGCGTCGGACATCTGCCGCATGACGCAAGGTGGCTGGACGGCAGCTTCGGCGAGTTGTCAGCTGCAGTGGGCAGACGCCCTGTGCGACTGCTTCGAGCGGCTTGCGCGGCTTTTCGCGCAGGTCCGGACGAACGATGGTCAGGCGCCGCCATTCCCGGAAGTGCTTGTTACCAGCCGTAGCCAGCCTCGAGACCAGTCGCCACACTTCAAATCCGCTGCTGGACGAATCGGTTGGGTTTCAGTCCATCTTGCCAAGCAATCGCCTCCAGTTCGACCCGGAACGCATCCATGACAGGGACCAGGGGTCGAGCCTCGAAGACAAAAGCCGGAAAGGTTGAGCAGACCTTGTGAACAGTCAACGGATTATCGCAGTTCACCAGCATATACCCACTCCAATCGCCGACTCGCACCACGAACCTCTCGATCTTGAAATCGTCCGGCACCGTCCATTGAGTGAAAAGTTCCAAAATCCGCTTCTGGGCATTCTCGTACTCGGCAGGAGAACCTTGCGGGTGTTCGAACCAGTTGATCATGTATTTCATTGGCGCTCTCCTCAAGTGAGTTGAAATCCTCTGAAAGAATGCTGGCTGGATGACCTGAATCGTGCCTGCACAGACACGCGGGGCCATACCCCGAATTACACGGACACTGACGAGGAAGATAAGTTCGAAAACCGATGGTTTTCAGAGATTTGGACTTTCCCTCAGCCTTCCCTCGGCAGCATCGTCTCGGCTTCCTGCTTTCGCTGGCAAGAGACGCCTGAAACCGCCGCTGCCTTGTCTCCCTTGCGGGTCAACAGCAGCCCGAGGGCATGGTGCAAGCCGGCATCGCGCGGAAGCGCCGCCGGGCTCCGGCGCAATACCACTTCCCCTTCCGGGTCGCGGCCGAGCTGACGCAGAAGGTTCGCAAAATTGACATAGGCGTCGGCAAGGCCCTTGCCGAGCGCGATGGCGCGCTCGAAAGCGGCGATCGCGTCAGCGCTGCGTCCCTGCTGCAGGCGCAGATTCAGGCCGATGAAACAGGGCGTCGGCTAGCGCTTGTCGGAAGCAACGAACAACGGCGTGAGCACTTCTTCCGTGACCGGAGGCTCGTCCCCGCGTTGCATCAGCCACACGAAACGCCCGGCCGGGGCGGTGGCGGTCGCTTCGGCGATGGCTGCCTGGGCGGCGGGTAGTCGGGTCCGTTCGTTCATCAGGACGACGACGCGGGCCAGTCCCGGCGTCGTTGCCAGCACCCGCAGTTCGTGCAGGCAGCCTTCGTTCTGGGCGACGAAATTGCGCAGGTCCATCAGCACGACATCGCTGGCCCGGACCAGCGCGGCCAGCGCCTGCTGCCAGGTCGTGTCGTGGCAGTAGCACTCATTGACCCGGTAGCGTCCTTCGACGTCGGGCTGCCATTCGAAATCCGCCAGCCGGCGCGCGATGTCGGCCGGGCTGTGAATGAAGCGTTCGCCGAGGCGGCCGTCGATGAAGGTGAAAATGTCGTCGGGGCCGATGGTGCGGTCGGCGAGGTCGGTACCGGCGATCAGCACGGTGTTGCCGGTCGAGCGCCAGCGGTCGATGACGCGGTCGAACAGATCCTGGACATTGGCGTCCTGCCGGAAGACACGCAGCACGAGCAGGGTCGGCGGCCGGCCGGCGCGGATCTGGCCGGTGACAGCCTGCATGACCCGGGCGCCGAGCGGAATCCACAGCAGCGGCAGGAAATCGAGCAGGGCGCCCCAGCCTTGGTCGGCGATCGCGCCGAGGGCCGGACCGGTGAGGGCGATGACCCAGACGGCGGTGAACAGGTAGAACAGTTCGGAAATCTGCCGCCGGGCATAGGCGGCGGCCAGCCGGCGGCCGAGCGCCTTGGCCGGCCACCAGGCGACGAGCCAGGGCGCGATGGCGAACAGCACGATGGCGGCGGTCGCCGGTAGCCAGCCGATCAGCCAGTAGAGCACCGGGCTTTGCCGGTCGACGAGTTCGGAAAGCAGGTCGACACCGGCCTGCGAGGCCCAGCACAGGACGATGAAGACCGGCGCCAGCCAGGGGCCGACGGCGCGCGTGGCGCCGCCAAGGCAGAGGGCGGTGACGATGACCAGCGGCAGGCCGATGTCGAGCGACATCCAGAACAGGACCTGCGCGAAGCTGACATTCTCGTTGACCCGCCAGGTGAGCAGCGCGACGGCGGCGACGAACCACAACAGCAGCGTGGCGACCAGCCGGCGGCGGCGCCAGCGGTCGATGACGGCGATCACCGGGACGACCGGCCAGGAGTAGGCGGCGCCCAGCGTGAGCACGGTCTTCCAGGTAATCGGGCCGTCGGCCATGATCTGCATCTGCAGGGTGCGGGTCACCGCCATCAGCAGGGTCAGGATGACGAAGCCGGCGATCAGCTGGCGCCTGGCGCGTCGGTTGTCGGCCGGGGTGACCGGGGCGGGCGGCCGGTCCGCCGCTGCCGGCAGGCTTGGCACCGGGGGTGCGGCTGTCGCGGTCGACGGGGAATTCTGGCCGGCTTTCATCAGCCGCTGCATCGCCGCCCGGTAGCGGTTGGCGACGACCAGCGCGCCGACCACCGACAGGAAGGTGGCGAGGATCAGCAGGAAGGCGATCTTGCCGGGCAGCATGGCTCAGGGCACGCGGTCAGGGCGCTTGCGGCAGGCCCGCGGTTGGCGCGGACTCATTGCAGGCCCTCGCGGATCTGTCCGAGGATGCGATGCGCCGCCTTGTCTCGGGCCGGCCACAGTTCGTCGAGAAAGACGATGTTCTCGGCCAGCGAAGCGACTTCCCGCGGGCTGGCGGCGCGGCCGACGGCGTCGCGGTAGGCCCCGAGCACCTGGGCGGCGCTGGCGTCGACGGTGGTGCTGCGCGGGCGCGGCGTGGCGCTTTCGAGCAGCAGGCGGGTCAACGCCAGGTCGGCGAGGCTGGCGTCGTCCCAGAAATTCGGATCGTCGGCGTTGCGCCGGGCGACTTCGCGCTGCAGGGCGTCGAGTTCGCGCAGCGATTCGGCCCTGTTTTCGGCGTCGACCGCGGCAGCCCCGCGCTGTTCGGCGAGCAGGGCGGCGGCGATCCGGTTGGTGAAGGCGTAGGCGTCGCGCTTGCGCGCGCAGGCCTGGCCGTAGTGACGGGCCATGCCGACCAGCGCTGCCAGCCGCCGCTCGCCTTCGCTCTCGACCTGCGCCAGACGTTTGTAGGCGCTGCCGAGCAGGTTCATGCGCTCGACGGTCGGTGCGTGCCGGCACAGGGTGTCGAGATCGCCAATGGCAGTCTCGATGGCCGCGACCTCCGTCGCCCGCGCGGCTTCGCGCTTGGCGGACGCCAGCCGGCGCGCCTGGTGCCAGCAGTCGGCGGCGCGGCGCACGCGGTAGTTGGCGTACTGTTCGAGGGCGCGCATCGGGCATTCGCCCTTGTCGGCGGTGAGCGCCTTTTCCAGCCAGCCGCAGGCTTCTTCCCAGTTGCGGATTTCACCCCAGGCGAGGCCGAGCGCGGCGCAGACGTCGCCGCGCTGCAGCCAGGCGTCGGACTGGTTGGGCGGAATGCGCGCCAGGCGGCGGGCGATGCGTCCGCCGCCATCCTCGTCGTGGCCGCCGGCGCGCAGGTCGGCGGACAGGTTTTCCAGCTCGGCGACCAGTTCGCGCGGCGTGCCGAAGTTGGGCCAGGCCCGTTGCACCGAACCGCCGTCGCGGTGGAAGCGGAAATCGGGATCGCCGTAGCACTGGTAGGCACCCCAGGTATTGACGTCCGGGCAGCGCGACCACACGTCTTCGCGGGCGGCGCGCACCGCCTCGCCGAACGCTTCGCCGGCCAGCATGGCGCGGTAGAAGGCGGCGGCGAAGGCCTGGCCGGCGCGGTCGTCGACCGCCCAGCCGGCGGCGACGACGGCGCGCACGCCCATGCGGATGAATTCCTCGCCGAGGTTGGCGGCGAGGCCGAGGCGGTCGAGGTCGCGCGCGCCATCGACGCGCCCGAGGTGGCAGCAATTGACGAAGACCAGCTCGGGCACGAAGCGCATCTGGGCGATGTCGCCGGGGGTCAGGAAACTGTCGGCGCCGATCACCATGCCGGAAATCGTGCTGCCCTGGTTCTTTGCTCCGGCCCGCGCGTACTCATGGACGCCGTGGCCGGCGAGGTGCAGGATGCGCCAGCTATCCTTGTGCAGCGCCTCCATGATCGGCGTCGCGGCCTGGTCGATGCAGTCGGTCACGTCGTAAGCGGCGGCGGCGAGCTGCTCGGCGACCTGCCGTGCCTCCTCGCGCGCTCCGGGCAGGTCGGCGAAATCCGGCGTGCCGGCGAGATCGGGGTTGCCGATGACCAGCGCGGTATTGACCGAGCCATGAACCGGACGCTGCCGGAAATCGATGGTGCGGAACTGGCGGACGCAGCCGGCGGCAACGGCGGGCGGCCGTTCGCCGGTGGCCCAGCGGTTTTCGAGAAGCTCCCAAGGATAGCGCGCCGAGCGCCGGTCGACCATGATGACCAGGTTGCCCTGCTGCGCCGACTGCTCGCGCAGGCGCAATGGCAGCAGCATTTCGAACAGGGTCTTGGCGACTTCCGAATTCTGCCCGGTATCGCGGCTGGCGATGCGCACGAAGCTGTCGACCAGCGCGAGCTGCCCGGTGGCCAATGTTTCCTCGGCGCGCGCGCGGTCGGTGGTGAACACGAAGCGCAGGCGGCCCGCGTCCTCGACGATCTCCAGCCGCTGGTACCACTCGGGAGCCTCGGCGAAACGCACCCGTCGGCGCCCGGCCTGGCCGGTCTCGACGGCGGCTGCCGGCCAGCGTACGGCGGCGGCCAGCGCCGCGTTCTGCAGGACGCGGGCGAGGGCTTCGGCGGCCAGGATGGCGACGTCCTCGTAGAGTTCGAGGAATTCGAGGCGGTCGATCAACACCCGCCCGTCGAGTTCCCGCTCGGCGAGGCGGCGGTTGGCAGCGACCGCGGCGCGCAGGATGGCTTCGAGCGCGTCGCCGACCGGCAGGCCGCCGGCCCCGGTGCCGACCAGCAGGCAGGTGACGGCCGCCGAACGCGGCCGGCCGTTGTCGCCGAAGCGCTTGTCAGGCCAGCGGACGACGTCGAGGGCGAATTCGAGCAGGGCGGCGCGCAGCGATTCCTCCATCTGGCCTGGGCTCAGCCCGCCGACCTGACCGAGGCCGACGACGATGGCGCCGCCAGGCCTCGCCTGCGGCGACTCGTTGAGGACGACCGTGTGGCTGCCGAGCGGGCCGGGGTAGATGCCGAGATCGAGACGGCGGGTCAGGGCGCCGCCCAGTTGCCGGTCGAGGACGGCTTCGGCGCTGACCACGGTATCGCCCTGATAATGGCCGACGACGACCGGGTGCCGGGCGTAGGCCAGGTTGCCGTGACGGACGGCGACCTCGATGACTGGCGCCGGACGCGTCGCCTCGCCTGCGGCCTGCGGGCCGCTGCCGGAAAAGCCGAAGCCGGCGAGGTCGACCGCGGCAGGAATGCTGTCGGTCGGCGGCGCCGGCGGCAGCACGAAGCGTTCGGCGGCCCCGGCGGCACGTGTGCGGGCCGGCGGGGCGGACGGCAGCAGGACGGTCTGCCCATTGACCAGAAGGTCGAGATAGCCGGGGAAGGCCTTGGGCTGGGCGCACAGCGCGTCGTGCGCGGTGTCCTCGGCGTACCAGGTTGGAACGCCGGCGAGGCGGCCCGATTGCCAGCTCACCGTGCCGTCGCCGTCGCGTGTGGCGATGAAGTCGAGGCGCTTGCGGGCCGGCGGCCACCGGTCGCTGCCGGCGGTCAACTGGTAATCGATGACGGTGGCCGGCTGGCAGCCGGCGACATAGACCATGTGCTGCGGGTCGGGCGGGGCAGCGCGGAGCAGTTTCCAGGTGGCCGCCGCTTCCTGCAGCTCGGCCGCTTCGGCGGTCGGCCAGGCGGCGCCGGTTTGCTGGCGCAGTGTCTGCCAGCACCCGGCGTCGGCGAAATCGGGATCGTCCGGGGCGAAGGGCAGCAGTTCGAGCAGGCCGGGGTAGCGCGCGACGAGGCCGATGATCTGGTCGGTGCTCTGGGTGATGTCGAGCAGTGCCAGCTTGGTCTGCGTCGGGTTGCAGCCGGTCAGCCAGCGCATGGCCTCGTAGGAGCCGAGGTTGGGCGTGCCGAGCATCAGGAAGCGGCTGCCCGGCAGGCGTACGATGCGCTGCCAGAGGGCGCTGCCGGCGCCGCCGTCGGCGATCAGCGCGCGCACCACCAGGCCGCCCAGCGAGTGCGCTACCAGGCGCAGCGGCTGGCCGCTGCGTTCGGCCTGGGTGACCAGCGGTTCGAGGGTTTCGGCGAGGCGGGCGGCCGCCTTGCGCACCGAGTGGCGCCAGTCGTAGGGGAAGATCTCGACCTGGTGGCTGCGCGCCAGGAATTCGACCAGCGGTGCGTAGAACTGGTCCACCAGCCCGACCGGCACGATGCCTTCGCGGCCCATCGCCAGGCGCTTGAGGCCGCCGCGGAGCAGAGCCCAGTAGTCGAGCCAGACGGTGTCGCCGTCGACGCGCAGCTGGCTGCCCATGGTTCCGGGCAGGACGACGGCGATCGGCCGCGGCTTGCCGTCGCCGCGGCTGCGTGCGACGGCGGCTTGGCAGCGGGGAGCGGCCGGGGCGGCGTCGGCAATCGGCAGGAAGCCGCCGCTGTCGCCGTCGGCGCGGGCGAGGCCGGCCTGCAGCCAGCGCACGCTCTGCTCGTTGATGAAATAGCGGAAGTGATTGACCTTCGGCCCCTCGTCCTTGCGCAGGCGGGCGCCGTTGGCCGGGCGCGGCAGGCCGCCGCTCATCGAGCCGGTATCGACGACGAGGTCGTGCTCGTTGCCGTAGAACCAGTCGCTGGCCAGCACCTTCAGTGTGTTCCACAGGCCGTCGCCGGCCTCGATGTCGCCGGCGATGACGCTGAGGTCGGCGCCGCTGACCAGGTCCGGCGTGCCGTTTAGCAGGCGGGTCAGGGCCGAGCCGGGGACCATCGCTTCGAGGCCCGGCAGGGTGCGCGGATCGGTGCGCTCCTTGACCACGGCGAGCAGGAAATCGAGCCCGTCGGCAAACAGGCCGTTGCCGGTCGCCGCCGCGACGACGTAGTCGAGCACCGACAGCCAGCGGTCGAGGCGCCCGGAAGCGAGCGTCGTGCCGCGCGCCGGGCAGGCGACGCGGACGAAGCGGGCGATGCGCAGTTTTTTGGTGGCGAGCAGCGCGACCAGTTCGAGCAGGCGCTGGCGGTCGGCCGCGTAGGCGTCGTCGCGCTCCCTGGCCTCGGCGTCGGCCAGCGGCGCCAGCCCGAGCTGCGGCGCCAGGGTGCGGTCGGCGGCGAACAGGGTGTCCACCTGCGCCGCGCCCAGAACCTCGGCCAGCCTGGTACAGCCTGAGAGGGCGAGTACCTCGCCGACCAGCCCGCCGCGCGAGTGGCTGACCAGATGCACTTCGGCGCCATCGGGCAGGCGCCGGGCCAGGGCGAGGGCGTTGGCGATCGGGCTCTCGCTCAGGGTCCGGTGTTCGAGCGCGTAGACACGGTCGCCGTAGGCCGGGGCCAGCGCCGCGCGCAGGCGGGCACCCTCGGTGTTGGCGGCATCCCACAGCTTGCCGAAGCTGCCCTCGGTGCTCGACGCGGTGCCGTGCAGGAAGAGCAGCAGCGGCCCCGCGCCGGTGGCGATCGCCTCGGCGTCGGCAACGGCGTGCAGCCGGAAGGCGCCGGCCAGGTCGAGGCGGTAGAGACCGGGCGGGTGGCCACCGAGTTGCTTCTCCTCGAAGGCCTTGCCCAGCTTGCCGGCGGACGCCTCGACGAGATCGATGCCGAAGAAGTCGAGGACGCGGATCGCCAGCCCGGCCATGCCGCGCTCGCCGCCGTCCGTCCGCCGTGGCGTCAGGCGGGAAAACTCCCAGGCTCCGTCGGCCGTGCCGTCATTGCCCCCGCGAGCGGCCGGCGGCGTCCCGTATTCGCGGGTCAGGTCGTCGACCCGGCTCCACAGCACGAAGCCGTTGTCGAGTTCGACACGGACCACAGTGTCACCGGCGACTTCGACTTCGTCGGCGGCGCCGTCGCGGGCGCTGCCGGGGAACAGGCGGTGGCTTGGCGAATGGCCGCCGACGGCCTTGCCGCGGCTTTCACCGCGGATGCCGCGAATCTTGTACAGGCGCTGGGACATGGAAGGCTCCTCCGAAGGGTAAGGCGTGGCAAATTGCGCTCAGGCGAGAACCCTGCCCTTGCGCGCGGCCTCGCTGCCGACGATCTGTGGCGACTGTGGGTAGCTGGCCGACGGCAGGTACTTGACGATGGCCTTGTGCCAGTCGGCGTAGGTGGCCCCTTCCTTCAGGGCCTTCAGCGCCTTCAGCGCGTAATAGGTGAAGGCGCCGTTGCAGCGGCCGGCGATGCGGGCGTCGTAGCTGTAGTTGTTCGGGCCTTCCTTGCAGCCCGAGAGCAGCAGGTCGCCGAGCTTGTTCGAGTAGGCGCTCAGCAGCGGCGACGTGCCGGCGGGCGCGACCATCGTCGTTGCCGGCTTGCCGGCGCGGTCCTTCGGCAACAGCCTGGTCGGCAGCCAGTTGCCCATCGGCATGAAGCGGGGCCGCGTGTCGGCGTCCTTCTCGGCCCTGGCGGCGCGAGTCACGGTGCCGGAATGGCAGCTATCGGAGATCAGCACGAGGCGCGCCCCGTCCTTGCGGGCGCCAAAAATGCTCCTGATTTCGTCGTCGATCAGCGCTTCGCCCCTGGTTTGCAGGTCGTAGGGGCAGAGCGCCTCGTCGAGGCCGTCGGCCTCGTCGCCATCCTCGTCCGGCTGGTAAGTGCCATGGCCGGAGAAGGTGATGACCAGGCTGTCGCCCTTGCCCGCCTTGCCGATCAGATCGTTCATTGCCGCCACCATGGCGGCCTTGGTCGCCTGGTCGTCGAGCAGCTTCGCTACCTTGAACCCGCGTTCGCCGAGGGCAACGGCCCAGTCGTTGGCGTCGTTGACGCAGCCCTGCAAATCCATGTGGGTGCCGGGGTAGTTGTTGATGCCGATGCAAAGTGCGTTCCTGGCCATGATGGGTCTCCTCGATGGTGGTGTGGCGGATGACGGTTCGCTGTTGCCGATCGATCTCCTGTTTCCTGTCGCTGCTACCAGAGTTCGCGCGTGTCCAGCCAAGTGATCCGGCCGGCGCGTTGGGTGACTTCCATGACCATATGGGCGGTGCCGCCAGCGCCGTCGCCACCGCTACCATCCCACAGGCAGATGAAGCGCAGGCGGTCGAGCCCGTGCACCAGGGCGCTGTATAGCAGCCAGCGGTTGCAACGCTCGTAGGGATCGCCCGGCTTGCCGTCACGGTCGCTCGGCGGCGGGCCGAGCGCGTCGGGCATGATGCGCGGCGGCAGCGGCAGGCGATCGCGCAGGGCCAGGTAGCGCTGGCGCCATGATTCGCCAGCGCAGCACGGCAGCACCGACGCGGCGATGAAGTCGGGTTCGGGCAGCGGCAGCAGCATCTGGAAGCGAAGGCCGCACGCCAGGCAGGCTTCGGCGAACAGGATGTCGCCACCGGCCGCGCCCTGGGCGATCGCCAGATCGTCCGGTCCGGCGCCCAGCCTGTCGAGTGCCTCGCCGATGCGGGCGGCGGCGAGGTTTTCCTTGTCGGCCGGGAAACGCGGTATCGGGCGATCCGGGGTGTCGATCATGTGGCCGGAGAAGAGGAAAACCTTCGCTGGCGACTTGCGGGGATCCCGGTGACGCAGGATCTCTTCCGCCAGCGTCCGGGCCGCGGCGCGCAAGGCGGCCGACGGCGCTTCGTCGGCGAGTACCTCGATGTCCTCGGGGTGACCGGACTTGCGGGCGATTTCGATGCGTGCCGCCCAAGCTTCGCACGCGTTGCCGGCATGAGCGCCCTTGCCGCCGGTAGCCGTGCCGGGCCCGTCCGGATTGCTGCCGATTGGCGTGGCGACAGGAACATTCAGGCTCATGCGGGCCTCTCTGTTGGCGTCCCGGTGATCTGGACAGAAGCCGGGAACGCTTGATTCATGCCGGCTGGGGCGCTCCGCTTTCTACGGCTGGCGCCAGTGCGAAGTCATGAGCTATCTTAGTTCGCCGGCCGGCGACTGCCAAGGTTTTTCCCGATTCGCCGCCTTCGCTTGCAGCGCTCCGGGTACTGGAAACGAAGGAGGCCGCTTGCCGCAGCCGGTTGCGGTCGACCGGAGAAAATGGGCTATTTTGAAGATCGGGCTCAGTTCAAACCGGGGAACAGGCGACGGTTTGTCGGACTGGCCAACGAGGTTCGTTTTGGCCCTTCTTTCGGGGTCGACCGCAACAGGGTGGCGGAAGACCGCTGGCTCCAATCTGTTCCCGGTTGCGTGCGTGGCGACTGCCTGGACTCGACTCATAGCCGACCGCCGGCGCCGACGAAAGCAGACGTTCAACGTCGTAGCTCAGGGACGCGCCGCTTGCGGCGCGTCCCTTGGAGCGTAGTGTTATTAACCCGGCCCAATAATAGCCGACCATCCTTCCTACAAAATAGAAGGCTCTATGATGGTTCTGGGTAGCGAATTAATGGGCCTTGTTAATAGATTTTGTCACGCCGGTGACGCCCCTTTGCCAAGATTGCAGTGTTGGCAAAGCGTACGAAGGTTGTCAGCGACAGTGGCGCCACCGCGTGACCAAGGATGAATGTGATCAATGTGCAGCACTACGCCTGCTATGATTGCTGGGGATGCCCCGCAAGCAACACAACGAAAATTGTCTCGCCTTAACACGTAGTAGCGCAGTGCCAACGGAATGTCTCTGGGGCCGCGATTCTGGGGCACCTCGCCCGCCACAGTATTTTGGATTTCCATTGGCTCTGAAGATTGCAGAGACTCGCCGTTGTTCACGCGCTGCACGAACGCTTGGAGCGCCCTACGCCATGTTCCCCAGCGACGAACATACGCTTTTGAGCCGACCTGGGATGGTGGTAGGTTCATCTCGTCATGTTGTGGCGGACGACCATAGTGCATCCATAACGCGAGTAAATTCTCAAAACACTGCTCGTCGGTGTACCGTTTGCCGAGGGGTGATTGGTCAAAGCCACAAGCCGTTAAGGCGTCTTTCCATGTGCCGAAAAGTCGTCTTACTGGACCACCAGTAATACCCGAGTGCGCTGTGAATTCGTTAAGCGTGATCGTGTTTTTACCAAGTTTAGTTGCGGCAGCCTTTATAGCAGTAATGATCTCTTCTTTGCTTTTGCCGATGTTGCTGCCATCAATGCGCTCAGATACCCCAGCGGCTTCCAAAGCACACCTCCAGCCTCCGAAACGCTTGTGCAGCGTTGATCCATGAACCTTGGCAAATTCCGAGAACTGCTTAATTGAGAGCGTGGGCGAATCTACCAACGCGGCGACTCTTCGCAGTTCCTCTAGCAGAGACTGATCGTCGTATGACTCAAGGTGGTCTAGTTCGAAGCGCATGGCCCACGAAATCTAACTTTGTTATCGCGGGAGCAGTTTTGCTGCATAACTCCGGCGCCTGCTCCCCAACTCGGCGTCGCCCGGAATACTGCAAGCCTTACTGTGCCAGGCATTGCGCCGTATGCAGGGGGATTCTATCCAGCATTAAAAGAAC
>Ga0208938_1000057_pt1 | contig 116357 bp, 107 predicted proteins | sample AD_UKC125_MetaG_FD_184434 | JGI IMG/M metagenome (GOLD analysis project Ga0208938, IMG submission 184434) | Active sludge microbial communities of municipal wastewater-treating anaerobic digesters from USA - AD_UKC125_MetaG (SPAdes) (version 2) | ecosystem: Engineered > Bioreactor > Anaerobic...
GGTCCCATCGGCGATCCAGATTTGCAAGGAAACCATTGAATATTAATCGATTTCTTGCAATTCTCCACCCAAAAATCGAGCTTTTATCACAACAAATCAATGGGTTATGAATTGTTCAGGACCGACTTTGTAGGACTTGGGCAATGTGGTTTTAAAACTTTCGCCAAAAGCGCTCGCAGAGGCCCCATCAAGTAGCTCGACAACCTTAATTGTCTCTCGCCCCTTGTCTTCGAGATATTCGAAGACGGCACCAGCAATTTTTGACTGTTTGAAAAAGGCGCCTTTGACAACGATTTCAATAGATATAACAAGCTCAAGTACTGCTCGGCGGATGTTGTTCGATAATGCTGCACTCTGGGCGTCGGAAAGTAATTGATCGCCCAAACCGATGTCGTGATCCACCGATGAAATCCAGCGCTCCAAATTTGGGGACTCATCGGACGTAAACAGAGAGATACCAAAAAAGTCTTCGCGGAGCAATCCGATACCCGGAATGGAAATCACACCCGAAGTAACTGGACTGGAGCTGACTGCCAGAGGAATGCCTGCTAACGTCTGCCACGTTGGGTTGTAGAACTCTTCATCTTGTTTCAATAGGTCGATGAAGGACAGCATCCTGAGATTCGGATGCCTCTTCTCATACTTAAAGTAGGAAACAAGACGATTGAGCACGTCGACAACTACTTGCTGAAACTCCATCAGAAGGAAGCGGGCTCGGCCTTCAATGAAATCACTGTCGGCAAGGTTCTCGTCTGGCTTTGTAATTGAAATCGACACCTTGTTGTAAAAAAATCGGCGATCACTTCCATCGACACTTGTAATAGAAGGTGCTCCAATTGAGGTCAGACGTACCTCGACCGGCATATCGTTGACAATAGTGGCCACAGTCAACTTGGCATCGCTCCCTTTAGCCAGAATGGGACAAGGAATCAACATTAAATCCAACGAAAATGTGACAACGATTCCAGACATAACGCCGCCCCTTATATCTATCAGTTATTCAAAGAACCCACCGCTTGATCCATTGTAGGGTGCTTCAAGCAGGCTGTCCGCATATCCAATAGCAATATAGCCTGATGGCCGACGGGGAGAGCGCTTTGACGAATGGCTGCTATTGGAGGCGAAACTTAAAAGTTCGCATCTGGCCGGAACGCGTCACTGTTTCGATCAAGCGCTGCGAGCCATCAGCTTCGCGTAATACGTGACGGGATGTAAGTATCGGTTAGCTTTGGTTGCCGAGCGCCGCTTGCAGCGCTCCCACTACCGCCTGCCCGAGGTGCGCGATCTCCTCGTCCTCAACGACATACGGCGGCATCACGTACACCGTATTCCCGATCGGACGGACGAGGGCTTCGCGGTCGAGTGCGGCGCGGTAGAACTTGCGTGAGAACCACGGGTCGTCGGTGGCGACGTCGAAGGCAGCGATCATACCGCGCTGGCGCAGGTGGCGGACCTGCGGATGATCGGCGAGCGGGGCGAGGGCGGCGGCGATTTTGGCCGCTTTTTGGCGGTTGACCGCAACAATGTCGTCTTTTTCAAAAATGTCGAGTGTCGCCAGCGCGGCGCGGCAGGCGAGGGGGTTGCCGGTGTAGGAGTGCGAATGCAGGAAGGCGCGGGCGATCGAGTCGTCGAGGAAGGCTTCGTAGATCGTGTCGCTGCACAGCACGACGGAGAGCGGCAGATAGCCGCCGGAGATGCCTTTCGACAGGCACGTCAGGTCGGGGCGGATTTCCGCCTGTTCGTGGGCGAAGAAGGTGCCGGTGCGGCCGCAGCCGACGGCGATCTCGTCGCAGATCAGGTGTACCTCGTGGCGGTCGCAGAGCTGGCGGGCGAGGCGCAGGTATTCCGGATCGTACATCGCCATGCCGGCGGCACCCTGGACCAGCGGTTCGACGATCAGGGCGGCGATGTTTTCGCCGTGGGCTTCGAGATGGGCCGCCAGCGCGGCGGCGGCGCGGCGGGCGACGTCGGCGGGCGTCTCGCCGGGCTCGGCGAGGCGGAAGTCGGGTGAGGGAATGACCGTCGCCGAGCGCACCAGCGGCGCGTAGGCGTCCTTGAAGATGGCGACGTCGGTGACGGCCAGCGCACCGACCGTCTCGCCGTGGTAACTGCCGGCCAGGCAGAGGAATTCCGCCTTCTCCGGCCGGCCGACGTTGCGCCAATAGTGGAAGCTCATCTTCAGCGCGATCTCGGTGGCCGAGGCGCCGTCCGAGGCGTAGAAGGCGTGGCCGAGGGCGCCGCCGGTCAACGCCGCCAGGCGCTCGGAAAGCTCGACCACCGGCCGGTGCGTGAAGCCGGCGAGCATCACGTGTTCGAGCGTTTCGAGCTGTTCCTTCAAGGCTGAGTTGATGCGCGGGTTGGCGTGGCCGAAGAGGTTGGTCCACCACGAGCTGATGCCGTCGAGGTAGCGCTTGCCGTCGAAGTCGTAGAGCCAGGCGCCGCTGCCGCGGGCGATCGGGACCAGCGGCAGGTGCGCGGGGCCGGCGTCGGCGTGGTGCCGCATCTGCGTGCACGGGTGCCAGACGGCGGCCTGGCTGCGCGCCAGCCAGGCCGCATTCGCCGACTTGCCGATCAATGCAGGACTTGCGAACTGGCCGCCGGCTGCTCCGGCATTTCGGCGTGCACCAGTTCGGCATCGACGTTGGGGTAGAGCGGGGCGCCGCAATCGTCGCAGAACTCCAGCGGGAAATGGTGATCGAGGAAGATCACGTCCTTGACCCCGGCCTCGCGCAGCACGGACTCGATTTCGCCGGCGGCATCGGTGGCTTCGTCCTCGGCGCCGAGCAGCGGCCAGACGATGCCGTGGTAGGTCTCGTCCCGGTCCTTGGGGCCGAGTCCGACGCGATATTCCTCCATGCGACGGTCGTAGCAGGGGCCGACGACGGCGCGGATGTCTGCCGGCGTCAGGCCGAGCATGGTCTGCAGGAAGGCGATCGAGGCCTTCAGCGAATACGGACGCGACAGGCGGTCGGCGTTGCGGCAGGCGGCATGGTAGGCATCGGGCAGTAACGGCTGCCAGGCGCAGCCGGTGAGCAGCGGTTCGAGATTCGGGCTGCCCTGCTTGATCCATTCCTTGAGCGCGGCCTCCTTGTTGCCGTCCTTCTCGTTCCAGCGGAACAGCGCCGCACCGCGGGGCACGGCGATGGCGCCGACGAGGTAGCGGACATCGGACAGGAAACGGTTGGTTTCCGGCAGTCCGGAGTTGTCGACCGCGAGATGCTGGCCGGCCAGCGTCGCCTGGCCGAGCGCCTGGGTCAATTGCCAGGTGTCGCAGAAGCTGCGCGGCAACTGGTCCGGGCTGAACAGGAAATCGGCCAGACCGACACGCGCCTGGGCGCCGAAGACATGGGCGCCGAGGTGCGTGTTGAGCGCTTGCAGCGTGCTCTTCGGCAGCGGGCAGGCGGGAATCGAGAAGCGCGACCAGGCCAGCACCGGCGCCGCGAACAACTGGATGTCGAATTCCTGGCCGAGCGCTTCCAGGCGGCCGGTCTCGGCGCACGATTCGACCATGTCGGCGAGCTCGTCGTGGGCGCGCGGGTTGGCCTCGAACAGACGGTCGAGGGCGGTGTTGATCTCGTCCTCGGCGCCGTTTTTCAGCAGGCTGTCGACCAGTTCGCCGAGCTGGCCCTCCCAGAACCTGTCCTCCAGCTTGCCGCCCGATTCGGAGAGGCCGGTGGCCAGCCGTTGCAATTCTGCCGCGTCGCGCGAAAGGCGATCGCGCGAGCCGAAGCGGGTGCGTTTCATGGGCGTTCCCGAAAATTCAAAGACGGAATTTTACCAGCCGTTAAAATGCGGCATAGCGCAACGCAAGAATATCAACGAAGGCTGCCTCGATGCTGATCTTTCTCTCCCCCGCCAAGTCGCTCGACTACAAGACGCCGGCGCAGGTCGCCACCCATACCCTGCCGGCATTCCTGAAGCAGTCGGAAACGCTGGTCAGGCAGTTGCGCAGGCTGTCGCCGGCCGACCTCGCCGGCCTGATGAGCATTTCCGACCCGCTGGCGCTGCTCAATTTCAACCGCTTCGCCGACTGGAGCCTGCCGTTCACGCCGGAGAACGCCAAACAGGCGGTCCTGGCGTTCGATGGCGACGTTTACGACGGGCTGGCGGCGAAGACGCTGTCGGCGGCCGACCTCGACTTCGCGCAGCGGCACGTGCGCATCCTGTCCGGTCTCTACGGCATCCTCAAGCCGCTCGACCTGATGCAGCCTTACCGTCTCGAAATGGGCACCCGCTTCGCCAACACGGCGGGCAAGGACCTCTATGCCTTCTGGGGCGAAACGCTGCTCGCGGCGATCAACCGCGAAATTGCCGGAATGCCGCGGCCGGTTGCGGTCAACCTCGCTTCCGAGGAATATTTCAAGGCCGCCGTCGCCAGGAAGATCAAGGGCCAGGTGATCCAGCCGGTGTTCGAGGACTGGAAGTCGGGCCGCTACCGGATCATCGCCTTCTTCGCCAAACGCGCGCGCGGCCTGATGACGCGCTACGCCGTGGTCAACCGGCTGGACGAGCCGGAAGGCTTGCAGGGCTTCGACTACGGCGGCTACGCCTACGCGCCGGAGGTTTCGGACGAGCGGACCTGGGTGTTCCGGCGGCGTCAGGATTGAATCAGGGCTGATGCGTCGGCCGGTTTCAGTATCCGGAAGCCCAGTTTCGTCCGCCCGCGCAGCTTCAGCAGCGCCCTGTCCTTGCTGACCAGCCAGTCGGCGCCGGCGCGGGCGGCGAGTTCGAGAAACTTCTGGTCGTCGCGGTCCCTGCAGCGCGGCAGCGGCGGCGCCTCGCCGTCGGGAACCAGGTGCACGAGGCCGGTGTAGCGGCGGTAACGGTCGACCGCCATTTCCGGCGTCAATTTGAGTTGCGGGTAGGTCAGCACGCGTTGCAGTTCGTCCAGCGTCCCGGTGTCGGCCAGGCATGCGACCTGCCCGCCGGCGAGCGCGGCCATGATCGGCACCGCGTCGGTGTTGGCCCAATGAAAGAGGTCGAGGACGACATTGGTGTCGAGGACGAGGCGCAGCATGGCGCGGATTATAATGCGTGCCTGTTCAGCGCCCGCCCCGGAAATCCGATGCCCCGCATTCTCCTCGCCCCGATGGAAGGGCTCGCCGACGATGTGCTGCGCGGCGTGCTGACGGCCATCGGCGGTTACGACTGGGGAATCTGCGAATTCGTCCGCGTCTCGGGCAGCGTGCTGCCGGTCAGGGCCTGGCAGCGGATCTGCCCGGAACTGCGCAACGGCAGCCGCACCGCCGCCGGAACGCCGATGCGCGTGCAGTTGCTCGGCTCGGACCCGCATTTCATGGCCGAGAACGCCCGCCGGCTGGTGACGCTGAATCCGGCCGGGATCGACCTCAATTTCGGCTGCCCGGCGCCGACCGTCAACCGCCATCGCGGCGGCGCCGCGCTGCTCGGCGAGCCGGAACTGCTTCACGCAATCGCCAGCGCCGTGCGCGCGGTGGTTCCGGTCGACCTGCCGTTTACGGCAAAAATGCGCCTCGGCATCGACGACACCGGCCGCGCCGTCGACTGCGCGCAGGCGCTGGCCGCCGGCGGCATCGACGAACTGACCGTGCACGGCCGGACCAGGCTCGACGGTTATCGTCCGCCGGCGCGCTGGATGGCGATCGACAAGGTGCGGGCGGCGGTCGCGATTCCGATCATCGCCAACGGCGAAGTGTGGACCGTCGGAGATTTCGTCCGCTGCCAGCAGGAAACCGGCTGCGCCGACATCATGCTCGGGCGCGGGGCGGTTGCCGACCCGTTGCTGGCGCGGCGCGCGCGCGGCGAGGCGGTTGGCGGCTGGGCCGCAATCGCCCCCTGGGTGGCGTCTTACTGGCGCGGCGTCAGGCGGAAGGTCGTGCCCGCGCATGCCGGCGGGCGGCTCAAGCAATGGCTGGCGCTGCTGCACCGCAATTACCCGGAAGCCGGTGAACTGTACCAGCGCCTGCGGCCGCTCAAGGGGGCGCGCGAGATCGACGCGGCGCTGGTCGCCGCCGGCATCCTTGGCGAACTGCCGCTTGCCGCATGACCGGCAATTGTGGACATTCGCGCTTCATCAGCAGCGCGCAGGAAGGGCCGCACCGTGATCTGGAAACTCGGGTCCGCCGCCACCTCGCGCACCCGTTCAGGAAGCCGATTCTCGACTACAACCGGGCGGCCTGCGCTGCCGCGCTGGCCGCGCGCGACGCCTGGCAGCCGGAAGCGCCGCTGATTCTCGATGCCGGCTGCGGCGTCGGCTGGAGTACGCAGCGCATCGCCGAGGCTTATCCCGAGCATTTCGTTTTTGGCATCGATCGGTCGGTCGACCGCATCGGTCGCGGTCGACCGCTGCCAATGCCCGAAAATGCCCGGCTGATTCGTGCCGACCTCGTCGATTTCTGGCGTCTGCTCGCGGAAAATGGCATCCGCCTCGCCCGCCACTACAACCTCTACCCGAACCCGTGGCCGAAGATCGGCCATCTCGCCCGGCGCTGGCACGGCCATGCGGTGTTTCCCGTCTGGCTGGAACTCGGCGGCGCACTCGAATGCCGCAGCAACTGGCGCATCTACATCGAGGAAATGGCGCAGGCGCTGACCCTGCTGACCGGCCAGCCGGTTGCAGCCGAGCCCTACCAGACCGACGAGCCGCTGACCCCCTTCGAGAAGAAATACCTCGCTTCCGGCCATGAACTCTGGCGTTGCCGCGTGATCCTGCGATGAACGTCTGCCAGAGCTGCGGCGCCTGCTGCGCCGCCTTCCGCGTCGATTTCCACACGGCCGAGCTGGCCGGGGGCGCGTTCGCCTGGGGGGCCGGCGTGCCGCGCGAGATGACGGTGCCGGTGACGCCGGACATCGTCCGCATGGCCGGCACCGACGCCAGCGAACCGCGCTGTGTCGCGCTGGCCGGGGAGGTTGGAAAAGCCGTCGCCTGCACGATTTACGACGCCCGGCCGTCGCCGTGCCGCGAATTCGCCACCACCGACGACGCCTGCGCCCGCGCCCGCCGCCGCCACGGACTGCCAGCGCTGGCGTCCGGGATTGTCCCCTTTTCGGTCGGGTAAGCCTGTGGATAAGCTCCGGATAACCGGCAGTTTCTGTTGGAAACAGGGGATTCCACGGTCGACGCCCAAAATATGGGCAAATCCACCGTGCGCTCGCCGGCCGCTGTCGCAGCGATGCTGGTAAAGCGGGTTCGTTAATATATAATATATAAGAGTTGCAAGCCGGCCCTGGGGAAGCAATACGCCGAACCATGCGACGGTTGCGGTTGTCGTAAAATAGATGTTTTCCCAGTGCAACCCCTTACGAAAGGAAGTCGCCGTGCTTGAAGCCTACCGCGCCCACGTTGCAGAGCGTGCAGCCCTCGGTATCCCGCCGCTGCCCCTCTCCAAGCAACAGACCACCGAACTGGTCGCCCTGCTGAAGGACCCTCCCGCCGGCGAGGAATCGGCTCTCGTCGAACTCCTCTCCTTCCGTGTTCCGGCCGGTGTCGATGATGCCGCAAAGGTCAAGGCCGAGTTCCTGGCCAAGGTGGCCAAAGGCGAAGAGCCCTGCGCCCTGATTTCCCGGGACATGGCCACCGAACTGCTTGGCACCATGCTCGGCGGTTACAACGTCAAGCCGCTGATCGACCTGCTGACCGATCCGGCCGTTGGCGCCGTGGCGGCCAGGGGCCTGAAGCGGACACTGTTGGTCTTCGACTTCTTCCACGATGTCGCCGAGCTGGCCAAGGCCGGCAACGCCAATGCCCAGTCGGTGATGCAGTCCTGGGCCGACGGGGAGTGGTTTACCTCGCGTCCGGCCGTGCCGGCTTCGCAGAAGCTGACCGTCTTCAAGGTCACCGGCGAAACCAATACCGACGACCTGTCGCCGGCGCCCGACGCCTGGTCGCGTCCCGACATCCCGCTGCACGCGCTGGCCATGCTCAAGAACCCGCGTCCGGGCATTGAGCCCGACGAGCCGGGGACCCGCGGCCCGATCAAACAACTCGAAGCGCTGGCCGCCAAGGGCAACCTGATCGCCTACGTCGGTGACGTGGTCGGTACCGGTTCTTCCCGCAAGTCCGCCACCAACTCCGTGCTGTGGTTCACCGGCGAAGACATCCCCTTCGTCCCGAACAAGCGTTTCGGCGGCGTCTGCCTCGGCTCCAAGATCGCCCCGATCTTCTTCAACACCATGGAAGATGCCGGCGCACTGCCGATCGAAATCGACGCCGGCCAGATGGACATGGGCGACGAGATTGAACTGCAGGTCGATGGCGCCAGCGGCAAGGTCACCGCCACCAAGAACGGTGCCACGATCGCCGAATCGCAACTCAAGACCCTGGTCATCCTCGACGAAGTCCGCGCTGGCGGTCGCATTCCGCTGATCATCGGCCGCGGCCTGACCACCAAGGCGCGTGAAGCGCTGGGCCTGCCGGCTTCCACGCTGTTCCGCCTGCCGCAGCAGCCGGAAGATCCGGGCACCGGCTACTCGCTGGCCCAGAAGATGGTCGGCCGCGCCTGTGGCCTGCCGGAAGGCAAGGGCATCCTGCCGGGTACCTACTGCGAACCGAAGATGACCACCGTCGGCTCCCAGGACACCACCGGCCCGATGACCCGCGACGAACTCAAGGATCTGGCCTGCCTCGGCTTCTCCGCCGATATGGTCATGCAGTCCTTCTGCCACACCGCCGCCTATCCGAAGCTGGTCGACGTCAAGATGCACCGCGAACTGCCGTCCTTCATCAGCACCCGCGGCGGCGTCGCGCTGCGTCCGGGCGACGGCGTCATCCACTCCTGGCTGAACCGCCTGCTGCTGCCGGATACCGTCGGCACCGGCGGCGACTCGCACACCCGCTTCCCGATCGGCATCTCCTTCCCGGCCGGTTCCGGTCTGGTCGCCTTCGCCGCCGCCACCGGCGTCATGCCGCTGGATATGCCGGAATCGGTGCTGGTCCGCTTCAAGGGCCGGATGCAGCCCGGCATCACGCTGCGCGACCTGGTCAACGCCATTCCGCTGTGGGCGATCAAGCAGGGCCTCTTGACCGTCGAGAAGAAGGGCAAGAAGAACGTCTTCTCCGGCCGCATCCTCGAAATCGAAGGTTTGCCGGATCTCAAGGTCGAACAGGCCTTCGAACTCTCCGACGCCGCCGCCGAGCGTTCCGCTGCCGCCTGTTCCGTGGCGCTGAATAAGGAGCCGATCGTCGAGTACATGCGCTCCAACGTCACCCTGATGAAATGGATGATCGCCGAAGGCTACCAGGATGCCCGCACCCTGAAGCGCCGCATCGCCGCCATGGAAGACTGGATCGCCAACGGCACGCTGCTCAAGGCTGACGCCAATGCCCAGTACGCCGCCGTGATCGAGATCGACCTGGCCGAAGTGACCGAGCCGATCTGCGCCTGCCCGAATGACCCGGACGACGTCAAGGTGCTGTCCGAAGTTGCCGGCACCCAGATCGACGAAGTCTTCATCGGTTCCTGCATGACCAACATCGGTCACTTCCGCGCCGCCGGCAAGGTGCTGGACGGCAAGAGCGACATCCCGACCCGCCTGTGGATCGCCCCGCCGACCAAGATGGATGCCATGGTGCTGAACGAGGAAGGTTACTACAGCGTCCTCGGCAAGGCCGGCGCCCGCATGGAAATGCCGGGCTGCTCGCTGTGCATGGGCAACCAGGCGCAGATCAGGAAGGGCAGCACGGCGATGTCGACCTCGACCCGCAACTTCCCGAACCGTCTCGGCATCGACACTCAGGTCTACCTCGGCTCCGCCGAGCTGGCCGCGATGTGCGCGCTGCTGGGCAAGATCCCGACCAAGGAAGAGTACATGCAGTACATCCAGGTGGTGAATGCCAAGGCCGCCGACATCTACCGCTACATGAACTTCGACCAGATCCCGGCCTTCGTGGAAGTCGCCGAGACGGTCGAGGCCTGATCCGGAATCCGGCCCTTTTCGCGGGTCGACCGCGACAGCCCCCGCAGGGAGACCTGCGGGGGCTTTTCATTTTCCCGTCAGCCGTGCCGCACGGCTTGCCTGGGGCCAGAAGCCCAAATTCCGCCAGAAAGCGGGCGTTCTGCGGGCCGCTGCGGTGAAAGGGCCGCGGGGTATGCGGAGCGCATGGGAAAATCAGCGGAAATCCCGGCTGACGGTGGGTTGAAGGAGCAGAGATAGGTTTACAACAATCGTCGAATTTCTTGTCCTTCCTCGGCGGTATCCGGTGGGGCCGATACTGGCCAGCCTAGGCAGAGGGTTTATGTACTCGACTCCCGCAAGCTGGGTAACGGCGGTGCGCGCCAGCATCTCGACGAGTTCCCACGATGCATGCGAAACGAGATAGAGGACGACCGTCCGGCTCACCGGCCATTTCTCCCGCTTTCGGGTTGCGCCGACTCGGCGATGATAGCCACCCGCGCTCCCACCTCGCTCACCACCATGCCCGACACTTGGTGCAACACCTCCGGACGCCTCGCCGCTTTTACGCTCCATCAAAACCGCCGCATCCCTTCAATGCGGACATTGCTGATTCGCTCGTACAGACGGAAAGTCCCGGTTGACGATGGGTTGCGGGAGCGGAGATACTCATGCGATGCCGCTTCAATTTCCTGCCCCTCGACCTCATCGCCGGGTTCCGCAACCCGTTGCCCGAGACGACCGGGGAGGAGCCGTCCCGCATCCGCGGCGCGCAGGAAATCGGCGTCGGCGAGGCGCTCGAGAAGGCGACCGCGGCGCAGGGGAACACCGACGAAGCCAGGTTCGGGTGGCGACGGGGATGGCGGTTGATCGCGGGGAACGGCGCCGGCGAGTGAGCGGGGGAGTGGGCTGATGTCGATCTTCGCCAGGATAGCCGGCTGGCTTCCCGGCCGCCGCCCGGCGGCGGGCGAGCGGCTGACGGCGGCGCTCGATGCCTTCCGCGACCCGGAGGCCGACCCGCTCGCCCTGATCCGCCGTCTGGTCGGCGCCGTCCGTCCGCGCAGCCGAAGCGACCAGGAAGCCAACGCGCGCTATGGCGAGGTACTCGACCGCCTCGAAGGCGACGCCGGACTGCGCCTGGCCTTCCGCGGGCACGTCGTGCGCTTCGTCGCCAGCCGCCGCTTGGTGACTTTCTTCACCGACAGCGGCATCCTGCCCGGCACCGGCTTCTTTTCCGAGTGGTGGCGTATCCTGTGCAACCGCCTGTTGCCGCCGGCACCCGACGAGAACCGCCTGAAGGACTGCATCAACGTCATCTTCGACCGGCCCGACGACTGGCGCTGGCAGGCGCAGATCCCGCCCGGGCATTCGCGCCGCCTGTGGGCCCTGCTGGCGCCAGAGGAGGAGTTGCGCAGTGCCGACTGGCGCGGGATCGAGGAGCAGATGCTCGACGCCGTGCTGCTCCTCGCCCATCGCATCAGCGGCCTCGGCGTCGAGGGCGAACTGGTGCGCGCATCGCCCGGCTTCGACGCCGATCTGCCCAGCTTCGTCGCGCTCTCGGCGGAGGCGCTCGATTTCGTCAACGCGACGCGCGCGGCGCTCGACGATACCGCCGCCCCGCTCGACGACGGTGGTCACCTGTTCGTCATCGCCGGCCAGTGCGCGGAGACGCTGCAGCGGGTGCGCAAGCGGGCGCTCAGCATCGGCACCAGCCTCCATCTCGGCTACCTGCTGACGCGCAGCGAGCAGTGCCTGGAACGGCTGCGCGAGATGGTCGCCATTCTCGTCGCCTGCACGGCGGCGACGGCGCGCGACGACGCCATCGCGGCGTGGGCAGACTTCACCCGCGCCGCCTTTCTTGCCGAGAACCGGCGCAACAGCCTCGGCCACTACATGGCGCAGCTTTCTGCGCTGCTCGCCGTGCGCGTGACCGAGAATGCGGCGCGCTCGGGCGAGCACTACATCTGCGAGACGCGAGCCGACTACGGCGCGATGTGGCGGTCGGCGCTCGGCGCCGGAGTGCTGATCGGCGGCATGGCCCTGCTCAAGATCTTTGCTGCCGGCCTGCACGCACCGCTTTTCGGGGAGGCCTTCCTGTTCAGCATGATCTACGGCCTCGGCTTCGTCGCCATCTACCTGCTCGGCATGACGGTCGCCACCAAGCAGCCGGCAATGACGGCGCAGACCCTCGCCGGGCTGCTCGGCGACGTGCGGGCGACGCGCCAGGCCGAACTGGAGCGGCTGGTGGACGTCGTCGCCGCGGTCTGCCGCAGCCAGCTGGCAGCGATCGCCGGCAATGTCCTGATGGCGCTGCCGGTCGCCCTCGCGCTGACCTACTGGCTCGGCCAACTTGCCGGGCACCCGGTCATCGCGCTGGAAAAGGCTGCCCACCTCCTGGACGACCTCGACCCGCTCGGCTGGGCGATCCCGCACGCGGCGATCGCCGGCTTCTACCTCTACCTGTCGGGACTGATCACCGGCTATTTCGACAACCGTGCCACCTACAGCGATCTCGGCACCCGGATCGGTCGCCTGCACTGGCTGCGTCGGTTGCTCGGCGCCAGGCGCGCGGCGGCGGTCGGCGGCTACATTGCCGACCACTTCGGCGGGATCATGGGCAACTTCCTGTTCGGATGCATGCTGGGGTCGACCGGCGTCATCGGCACCATTCTCGGATTGCCGCTCGACATCCGCCACATCGCCTTCTCCTCGGCCAACCTCGGCTACGCGATGACCGGCTTCGCCTACGACCTGCCGCTCAGGACGCTGCTCTGGGCCGGACTCGGCGTCGCCCTCATCGGTGCCACCAATCTCGGTGTCAGCTTCGCCCTGGCGCTGCGCACCGCGCTCGGCGCCCGCGGCATCCGCTTCGAGCACTGGGGCGCCCTGCTCGCCGCGCTCTGGCAGCGCTTCCGCCGTACCCCGCGGGACTTCCTGCTGCCGCCGCGGACGACCGTGGCGGGTGGCGGAGGATAGAACGGGCCGGATGTTCACTCTTGCCCGCGCCTGCCGCAGCCTGCTGCCGTTCCTGCTCCTGCTGCTCGCGCCGCCTTCCGATTGACACGGCGCGATGAAGAATGACCTTGCGTGTATTCTGAAAACCCGCTTGAAACGCCATTCTTCAATTGGCCGGATCGATAGCGGCGGCTATTCGTCGTCCGGCCGGCGCACCTTGTCCGGGTGGTGTGCGGCGATGTAAGCATCGTAGCGGGCCTGCATTTCCGGCGCCTGTTTGGCGATCTCGCGCAGGATGCGGGCGACCGACCAGATCATCACGGTCACGCCGCCGACGATGCAGACGACGGCTTCCGCGGTCGACGTCGGAAAATTGGCCATAATCGCACCCTTGCCGGCGGCGAACCAGCCGGCGCCGATGGCCACGCAGGACAGTCCGAAAACGTCAGCCATGCCATAGGCGAAGATGCGGCCGGTCAGGCGGGGGCGGGGTGGGCGGGTCGTCGGGAACATGGGCGGGCCTTATAACCAAGCCTCCTCATTTTGCCTGATCGCCAGCTGCCGCGTCGCGCTTCCTTCTCGTTTTTCTCGCCGTCTGCACTCCCTGCCGCTGTCTGCCGCACGTGCCGCGGACGCCCAGCCGGTGGTCGAGATCTACCTGCCTTCGCCGTGCCTGGTATCGCGGCGCCCGGCCTGCCGCGCGGCGTGCCGGGAAGGGAGTTGTCGAATCCGACCTGCGAGACGGCGTGCACGATGCTCGACAACATGAGCGGCGAGCGCGAGGTGCGGTGTGAGCTGTTCAATACCCTGCTGGTCAAGTCGGATGGGTCGACCAGCATCTGGGCTCGGCACTGAATGACGGTGGTCGTCGGCGATCGGCCGGCGTCGAACAGTTCGGCGAAATGCCGGCGCGCCCAGTCGAGATCGGCTTCGCCGGCCTGCTGCGGTGGCATCAGGATGGCATCGCTGAAGTCGATGGTGTCGAAATCGGTGACGATGCGCCGCTTGAACGGGTCGAGCGACTTCATCCCAGCCTGCGGCAGGTAAGTGATCTGGTCGCGATAGGTGTCGCGGAAGATGCGGTCGAAGCCGATGACCGGCAGGTTGGGGTCGAGGACGACGAGGCGGCCCTTGATGTTGCGCGTCTTCAGCCACCAGGCGATCAGCTCGACGCGCTCGTAGGGCGCCGGCGGGCAACGGTAGGGCATCGGCGGGACGGTCATGACCAGATCGCCGCCTCGGAAGGCCTCCAGCTTGGCCTCCAGCGCCGGGTGGTCGCGGCCGGCCGGGAAGGCCGAGGGGAAGTGCCGGCGGGTATGGGCGGCGCTGTCGCGGTCGACCCCGTGCCAGGCTGGAAAATCCTCGCGGATGCCGGGCGCCAGGACCAGCCAGTCGTAGGAAAACTTTCGGCGCGGTGCAGGATTGGGTGAAAGAGTTAAAGTGAAGTCTTGGATTCGTGGGATGAATTTGATGCGGCGCGGTAGAAGATGGCCAGTCGGACAGGTGGTTGTAGCGTGGCGACTTACCTGACGCGAATGCTGGGTCTGGTGCCTGAATCGTGGGCCAGCAGGCAGATTCCACCGGTTTTGCCGTCGGCGTCGGAGGCTGCTAGGACCATGCCTTTCGCAAGTCCGGACTTCATCTTGCGTGGCACCGGGCTGGTGACCATCACGGTCAACCGCGCGATTGGCTGCGCCGGGTCGTAGTCCGCCTCGATGCTGCCGACGACACCATGCGAATTGTCCTCGCCGATGTCCAGGGCCAGGCGGACCGGCTTTTCGGCGCCCTTCGAAGTACATTCAGGTCCTGCGGCAAGGCTGGCGACACCTTCCGCAAGTTGAACTCGGACACGATCGCGACGTTCGGGGAAGTGGCGGCCACGGTCAAAATGAAATTTTCGAAAATGGGCGCTCTCAAGGTGTCGACCGCAACAAACCCCGTCGCCACACCGGTTGGATTCTTGTTGCCATGAAATCTGGTTAGAATGATACGCCACTCGTCGTTGTGCGCCAGGTTGCCCGTCCGAAAGGAACACGCCGTGCCCAGGAAATCGTTCTGCTGCGACCCAGGTTGCGCTCTTCTCGTCATTCTGCTGGCAGGTTGCGTATCCGCCCAGGCGCAGGGCAGCCTGCCGCAGGCGCCGGACTACCGGGGCGAAATTCGCCGAGGTCCGGATGGCAAGCTGATGGTGATTCCGGCGCCGGAGCCGCCGGCCCAGACGCCTTCACCTGTTTGGGTGTCTAAAGCGACGATGGTGGTCGGGCCCGGCGAGAAGGTCGGGACGCTGACCGAGGCGGCACAGTTGGCCAGGGATGGCGAGGTGGTCGAGGTTCGTCCCGGCAGTTACCGTGGTCAGCCGGCGCTGTGGACGCAAGACAATCTGGTCATTCGCGGTGTCGGCCAGCGGCCGGTGATGCTCGGTGATGGCAAGAGCGGCGACGACAAGGCGATCTGGGTGGTCAGGGGCGGGAATGTGCGCATCGAGAACATCGAGTTTCGTGGTGCGCGGGCGGCCGATGGCAAGGGGGCCGGGATTCGCTTGGAGAAGGGACATCTGTCCGTCCATGCCTGTCGTTTTGCCGACAACGAACTGGGGATAGTCACGGGCAGTCTCGCCGGTATGGCGATGGAGATCGCCGACAGTGAGTTCGTCGATGCCCCGCGAGATGGCCGCGCCTCGCACCATCTGCTCGATGTTGGCATGATCGGCAACCTTGTCGTGCGTGGCAGCCGTTTTCAGAATGGCTACCTTGGCAATCTTGTCAGATCGCGGGCGCGCGAGAACTTCATGCTCTACAACATGCTGGCGGATGGTGCGGGCGGCAAGGCCGCCTACGAACTTGAGTTTCCCAATGGCGGCACCGCCTACGTGATCGGCAACGTCATCGGCCAGAGCGAGGTAACCGAGAATCCGGGTGTCGTCGGCTACGGTGGCGAGGGTCCGCGCTGGCCGGAGAATGCGCTTTATCTCTCCCACAACACCTTGCTGAACGACAGGGAGGGGGGCAGCTTCGTGAACGTAGCGAATGCAAAGTTCCCGGCTGGCGTGGAAGTCTGGGCGATCAACAATCTGACGGTGGGGAACGGAGATTTTGACCGCCCGGCGCAGGGCAGGTTCGAGGGAAACCGGTCGGTGGGGCGCGGGGAACTGATCGAGTATGGCGGGTTCCCCTTGCGCTTGACCGGCATGTCGGCGCTCCGCGGGTCGGTCAGGCCGCCGGGCAACGCCGGGACGGTCGATCTTCTGCCGAATGCTGAATTCACCCATCCGGCCGGAACGCGCAAGATCCGCGTGAGCAGTTCCTTGTCGCCCGGCGCTTTCCAGTAAATTCAGGCTGGTTTGTCAGGTTTGGTTCCCAGTCCGACAGTCGCCGGAAGCGAACCGGCGCCGCAAAAGAAAAACGGCCCCCGCGGGGGCCGTTTGTCCAGGCGAGAATCCTGGGGATCACGCAGACTTGCGGCGACGCAGGGCAGCGAAGCCGAAGAGGCTGGCGCCGAGCAGGGCGAGGGTGCCGGGTTCGGGAACCGAGTTTCTGCTGAGGCTGAGATTCATGCTGCCTGTCGTCTTGGCATTCTCGTCGGTGATCAGAGCGAAACAGCCGGCGCCGAACTGGAACTGGCCGCACTCGCTGGCAGTCAGCGCAATAAAGTTCTTGTCGAAACCCAAACTGGCCACATAACTCTCGCCAGCGTAGGAGAACAACTTCGAGGTATCTCCGGAAAACACGAAAATATCGTCGCAGTTATTGCTTCCTTTGCCATTGGACCAGGTGCACTGACCGTTGTTCGGGGTTTCGATGAACTTGAAGTTGAACAGGTAGGACAGGGAGATGTCAGCCGGCGGCAGATACGGAAACGCTTCGAGTCCCAGATTGACCTGCATAGTGCCTGAGCTCAGCGTGGCGTAGTCGGACCAGATTACATTGTTGGTGTGGGTGATGTCGTTAGCATCGACCGCTGCTCCGCCGGTCGAAATCCATCCACGCTCGGGAGAATCGGCGATGGCAAGGGAACTGCCTCCCGCTCCGCCCCAACCGATCAGGCTGGAGTCGCGATATGGTGTACCGTTGCCAGAGGTAAAGCCGGCACTGTTCCATTGCGTCGAGATTCCATAGTACCAAGTGCTCACTGGCGCCGCCGAAGCAGAAAGCGATACGGTGGCAAGTGCCAGGGCAATAACTGACTTTTTCATGATTTTTCCCCGAATAAATTGTTACGGCATTGATATAGCAGAGATCGTGCCAGTAATATAAGTCATTGATGTGTAATGTTATCGTAAAACGGCCTTGAGGGTAGTGTAAATTTTTCCGACAGTTTTTCCGACGCAAAGGCCGGAACGCGGGGTCGCGGATTCAACGACGCTCTCAAGGGAACTCTCGCTGCCTTCCAATTCATGCAGTCCCCCCGGCATTCGCGTAGAATCTGGCGCTGGCTCCGTGGCATCTGGCCGTGAGCCCATTTCTGGAAGGTGACGATGAAGCGTGTGGATGATTTCCGCTTGCGGTTGGGCAAGCGTGAGCTTGTGCCCATCATGATCGGCGGCATGGGGGTCGATATCTCGACGGCCGATCTGGCGCTGGAAGCGGCGCGTCTCGGCGGCATCGGCCACATTTCCGATGCGATGATCAATACCGTCGCCGATCGCCGCTACGACACCAAGCAGGTCAAGGAAAAACTCGCCCTCTACAAGTACAACGTCCATAACGAGGACAAATCTTCGGTCAAATTCGACCTCGGCCGCCTTGTCGAAGCGACGCGGCTACACGTCGAGGCGACGATGCGCCGCAAGCAGGGCAACGGCCTGGTCTTCATCAACTGCATGGAAAAACTGACCATGAACGCTCCCAAGGAGACGCTCAAGGTCCGCATGTCCGCCGCGCTCGACGCCGGCATCGACGGCATCACGCTGGCCGCCGGGCTGCACCTCGGTTCGTTTGCTCTGATCGAGGATCATCCGCGCTTCCGCGATGCCAAGCTCGGCATCATCGTTTCTTCGGTGCGCGCGTTGTCGCTGTTCCTGAAAAAGAGCGCCCGCACCGGTCGACTTCCAGATTACGTTGTTGTCGAAGGCCCACTCGCCGGGGGGCACCTCGGTTTCGGCATGGACTGGGCGCAATTCGACCTGGCCACCATCGTCGCCGAGGTGATCGCCTTCCTCAAGGCGGAGCAACTCGACATTCCGGTCATTCCCGCCGGCGGTATCTTCACCGGCAGCGACGCCACGGCCTTTCTCGAGCAAGGTGCGGCGGCGGTCCAGGTGGCGACGCGGTTCACGGTAACCGAGGAATGTGGCCTGCCGGCGAAGGTCAAGCAGGAGTATTTCAAGGCCAACGCCGAAGACATTGTCGTCAATGAAATCTCCCCGACCGGCTATCCGATGCGGATGATCCTGAGCAGCCCCGGTATCGGCGACGGCATTCGCCCGAACTGCGAAGCCTACGGCTATCTGCTCGACGCCAATGGCAAGTGCGCCTACGTGACGGCCTATAACCGCGAGGTCGCGGCTCACCCCGGCGCGCGCAAGGTTGCGGTGATGGACAAGACCTGCCTGTGTACCCATATGCGCAACTTCGATATCTGGACTTGCGGGCAGACCGCGTATCGCCTTAAGGATACGACGCGGCGCTTGGGCGACGGAAGCTATCAGCTGTTGTCGGCCGAGCATGTCTTCCACGATTACCAGTTCAGCACCGACGACAAGATCGTCTTGCCCGAATCCGTGGCGCTCTGAGAATCGCCGTCGGTCGATATTCGCTCGGTTGGGTGGAGAGTTTCGCCATGGCGGGAATCACAAGCTGTATCTCAGTTGTACTGGTGTCAATGCTGCTAACTCTACCGGTACAGGCGCAGCAGGTGCTGGGTGCCAATGACCAGCCGATCCACGACGCTGCGCGGATGGGCAGTGGCAAGGATGTGACTGCCATCCTGGATATACAGCCTGGCGCGCGCGATGTTCGTACCACGCAGGGCTCGACGCCTCTGCATCTGGCAGCGACCAATCCGGATATGTTGGCACTCAGGGCGCTGGTGACAGCGGGCGCCGACCCCAATGCCAGGGATGGCGACGGCGCCACGCCGCTACACATGGCCGCCTACGCGCAAAACGCCAAGCACGCGCAGTTGCTGCTCGAGGCCGGGGCGGATCCGTTTGCCAAGACCAACGCCGGCCGTGATCCGACCGCGATGGCGCGTAAGGCAATGGCCAACGAGGCAGCCGGGGTCATTTCGCTCTGGATACTCAAGGGCTGTCAGGCAGGCAAGCGTTGCTGAGCTGGCGCCTCCGGCTGACGATGAACTGCGAACTGGCCGGCCTGATCCTTGTCAGAATGGTGCGATGGCTTCCGGGCACGTGAATTTGGCCGCCATTGCGGCGACTATTTCATCAACACGGTTTCATAGAGGAGACGTCCATGCCAAGGAGGCAAATCAGCAACATCATTGCGGGGCGCAAACTGGTTTCCGCGACACGCGACATGAGCGTGCGTACGGCCTGCCGCCTGATGGCGGAGAATCACGTCGGTGCCGTCGTGGTGGTCGAGAGTGGCCGGATTGCCGGGATTTTCACCGAGCGTGACGTGCTCAACAAGGTGCTTGCCGGGGGTCTGGATCCGGATGCCACGGCGCTCGAAACCGTGATGGTCGTCGATCCGCAGACCATTCAGGCCGACCGCCCGCTGGCACACGCTCTGCACATCATGGCCGACGGTGGTTTCCGCCACGTGCCAGTCGTCGATGCGCAAGGTGTGCCGTTGGGCATGGTTTCCGCCCGCGATGCGCTTGGCGAGGAGATCGTCGATCTCGAGCGCGATCTGCGGCGTCGCGACGAGGTGGAAGGCTCGATCGGCTACTGAGCGGTATCCCAGCCGAAGCGCGCCAGGATCGCGGCGAACTCGCCGGATACCGGCGCTTTGATTTCCATCCGCTGGCCGGTCAGCGGATGGTCGAAACTGATCTGCGTGCAGGCGAGCAACAGCCGGTGGCACGCAAGATTTTCGGCAAAATGGCGATTGTGGCGGCCCTTGCCGTAGGTTGAATCGCCGATGATCGGGTGCGCGATATGTTTCAGATGATGGCGCAACTGATGCCGCCGGCCGGTGACCGGGTCGAGTTCGAGCAGCGCGTAACGGCTGTACGGGTAGCGGTCGACCGCTACCGGCAGTTCGATTTCGGCCAGTCTCCGGTAGTTTGTCACGGCGGCTTGCGCCTCGGTGCTACTGCGTGTTCCGGCCGATGCATAAGGGTCGCGTTGACGACTTAGCGGATGATCGATGGTCCCGAAGTCTGGCGGATGGCCGCGGACGACCGCCCAGTAGCGCTTTTCCACCGTGCCTGCCGCGAATTGCCGGCCGAGGGCGCTGGCCACTTCGCCGTCGAGGGCGAAGAGCAGGACGCCGGATGTCCCGCGATCGAGACGGTGGGCCGCCCAGACCCGCTGCCCGATCTGGTTGCGCAGGATCTGGATGGCGAAACGCGTTTCGTGGCGGTCGATTTGGGAACGGTGGACCAGCAACCCCGGCGGCTTGTCGATGATGACGATGTGCTCGTCACGAAACAGCACCGTCAGTCGTTCAGGCAAAGAAGCGCTGCTTCGCTTCGCCGGGAATGCCCATACCGGTGACGTGGGCGCGCTCGAGCAGTTCCCAGTAGTAGCGATAAGAGGCGCGGTCATGGAGACGGCCATCGTGTTGGATCGGCCCCCAGTCGGTGCGCTGGGCGGCCAGCAGAATCTCGGCGGCGGTCTGGACTTCGGAGAAATCCGGGCGCATCGCTTCGACGATGGGGACGATCTGGTTCGGGTGAATGCTCCACATGCGCAGGTAGCCGAACTCGCTGCGGGCGCGGCGGGCATCGTTGCGGATGATCGTGCTGTCCTTGAGTTCCGTGGTCACGTTGTGCGTGGGGACGCGGCCACAGGCGAGGGCGGCAGCGCTGATCTCGCACTTGGCACGGGCGACCAACGGGTGGTCGAACTGGCCTGGGCTCTTCATCGCGCTGCCGGGAATGGCGCCGTGGTGGCCGGAAACGAAGTCCATCAGGCCAAAGTCGAGACTTTCGACGCCTGACAGCGCGGCGATCTTCCAGACCTCGCGCAGCGCGCCGTGGGTCTCGATCAAGACATGCACCCGAATCCTGCGGTCGACCCCGAAACGTTGCTCGATTTCACGCAGGGCCTCGATCTGCACCTGGACGTCGCCGGCGCCGCATGGCTTGGGCAGGGTGATGAAGGGCAGACGGCTGCCGGCGATGCGGACGAGGATTTCGATGTCCTGACGCCAGTGCGGATGCGTCACGTCATGGACGCGGGCACCGACCCGGTCGAACAGGTTGTCGGCGCTCATGATGATGCCGGCCGCCATCTCGGCATGCTCGCGTTCGGCACCAGCGTGGGCGCCATCCTCGCAGTCGTAGGTAATGTCGAAGATCGGGCCGAGTTCCTTCTGCAACTCGAGCGCCTTCAGCATCAGCTTTTCCGATCCCGCGTAGTGGTCAACCGCGGGCAGGGCAGGAAATGCCTTTTCGCCGGCAAAAAGGACTGCTTTCGGATGGCGCATGATTTCGCTCGTCAGAGAAGAAAACGCAGTTTCAGCGAAGGTTCAATGTCGGCGCAATAGACATCGTGCCGCAAAGCGGCGGCCAAAACCAAAAGGGCCGCGGCAAAATGCCACGGCCCAATGATACTACGCGAAAACGACAGATTACAGCATGTCCTTGACAGCGGCGCGCTCGTCTTCCAGTTCCTTGAGCGTGATCGCGATCTTGCCCCTTGAGTATTCGTCGATTTCCAGGTCCTTGATCAGTGCGAAGCCACCGCTCTTGCACTCGCAGGGGAAGCCGAAGACGATACCCTCCGGGATGCCGTAGCCATTGTCGGCCGGGGCAGGGATGCCCATCGTTACCCACTCGTCGGAACCGAGGTGCCAGTCACGGATGTGGTCGATCGCGGCGTTGGCGGCGGAAGCTGCGGAGGACAGGCCGCGTGCTTCGATGATTGCAGCGCCGCGCTTGCCGACGGTCGGCAGGAAGACATCGTTGTTCCAGGGTGCGTCGTTGATCAGGGACTTGACGCTGTCGCCGTTGGAGGTCACGAAGCGGTAGTCGGCGTACATCGACGGGGAGTGGTTGCCCCAGACGACGAGTTGCTTGAGCGAGGAAACCGGGCGGCCGGATTTCTGGGCCAACTGAGTCAGGGCACGGTTGTGATCGAGGCGCAGCATGCCGTGGTAGTTGTTCGGGTTGGTGCGGCCGACCTTGCGGGCGGCGGCCCCGGCAATCAGGGCGTTGGTATTGCAGGGGTTGCCGACGACCAGAACCTTGACGCCCTCCCTGGCATTCTCGGCGATGGCCCGGCCCTGCACGGTGAAGATCGCGCCATTGGCGGTTAGAAGGTCGGCGCGCTCCATGCCAGGTCCGCGCGGACGGGCGCCGACCAGCAGGCAGACGTCGGCATCCTTGAATGCGACGTTCGGGTCGTCGGTGGCAAACATTCCGGCGAGCAGCGGAAATGCGCAGTCGTCGAGCTCCATCATGACGCCCTGGGCAGCTTTCTGGGCCTGCGGCAGGTCGAGCAACTGGAGGATGACCGGCTGGTCCTTGCCGAGCATCTCGCCTGAGGCAATGCGGAACAGCAGGCTATAACCGATCTGGCCGGCGGCGCCGGTCACGGCAACGCGCATGGGGGCTTTGGACATGTATCGCTCCTGATTGAAACTGCGTGGTTGAGATTGTTCGGGTCTGCCCGACCGCCTGCGTCGAATTGTTCCCTTCATGAGCAGGCGCGACAGGATAAGGATCTTAGAAGCTAAGCAAGGGACTGTCAATTCAACATGTGTCTTACATCTTATATAAGACAACTATTCGTGGACGGTGCGGGTGAAATGTGCTGAAATTCCCTGCCATGAATCGCGACTCGTCCCGCTCTTCGTTCCGCATCGCTGCACCGACTTTCAGTCCGCTTTACAGGCAGATCAAGGAGTTCATGATCCGCAGCCTGGAGGCCGGCGAATGGAGCCCGGGAGATGCCATTCCGAGCGAAGGTGAACTGGCGGCACGCTTCAATGTGAGCCAGGGAACGGTGCGCAAGGCGATCGACGAAATGGCGTCGGAGAATCTGCTGATCCGTCGTCAGGGGAAGGGAACCTTCGTCGCCAGCCATGACGATCCGCGTTCCTTTTACCGTTTTCTGCGGCTCGTTCCGGACGACGGCATTCCTGCGCATGCGGTCAGCGTCCCGCTGTCATGCTCAACCAGGGAGGCCGGTCCCGAGGCTGCGGCGGCGCTGGGGATAGCGGTCGGCGAGCCGGTCATCTATGTGGAGCGCCTGCTGCGCTTCAATGGCGAAACAGTGGTCTTCGATCAGATCCATCTGGTTACCGACCTGTTCGCCGGTCTGACGCTCGAGAGTCTCAGTGGAGGCGATCGCTCGCTCTACAGTCTGTTCGAAAACACTTACGGCGTACGCATGATACATGCCGAGGAACACCTCAGGGCGGTGGCTGCCGATCCCTACAGTGCCGGACTCCTCGGCGTGCAATTCGGGGCGCCGCTCTTGCTGGTTGAACGAACCGCCTACACCTACGGTAACAAGCCGGTGGAATGGCGGCGCGGCCTTTATTGCACCAACCGCCACTACTATCGCAACGATCTTGGCTGACTTCGATTGCCGTGGGTTGCATTGCTGCAAGATGCTCCGGTTACCACGTTCCGGCGCATTTTGGATGTATAATTTCTACTCTTTTCAAACCACGTAAAAGCGGACAAACCGCAACTTTTCGCGAGGGATGACGTTCATGGCAGAAATGACCATCAAGAAACGTCCAAAGAACTTGGACTTGACCACGATCCAGTTGCCACTACCGGGCAAGGTGTCGATTCTGCATCGCGTGAGCGGTGCCGGAATGTTCATCTGTTTCCCGTTGCTGCTCTGGCTTTTTTCCGCCAGTCTGAACTCGCCTGAAAGCTTTGCCACGTTCAAGTCCATTGCCGGCATGCTGCCGGTAAAAGTGGTCCTGGCCGGCCTGCTTTGGGCGTTCGTTCATCACTTTTGCGCCGGCATCCGCTTCCTGCTCCTCGACCTCCATATCGGTGTCGAGAAGGAGGAGGCCCGCAAGTCGGCTGTCGCGGTTCTTGCCGTCAGCATTCCGCTGACGCTGATCCTGTGGGGGGTTCTGCTGTGATCAACCGTATTGTTGTTGGTGCCCACTATGGCCTGAAGGACTGGATTGCCCAGCGCGCGACTGCTGTCATCATGGCGGTTTACTCGGTCCTGATCGCGATAGTTCTGCTGGTGGTCCGTCCCGGCACCTTCGAAGCGTGGCAGGGCGTTTTCGCCAATGGCGTGATGAAGTTCCTGACTTTTCTCTTCTTCGTCAGCCTGTTCTACCACGCCTGGATCGGCGTGCGTGACATCTGGATGGACTATGTCAAGCCGGTTGGCCTGCGTCTGACACTGCATGTGCTGACCGCGACCGTGTTGGTGGGCTACACCGCATGGGCTGCTGCGATTCTCTGGAGGCTGTAAGCGTGAGTATTCCTGTTCTCAAGTTCGATGCGGTGATCGTCGGCGCCGGTGGAGCCGGCCTGCGTTCCGCGATTCAATTGTCCGAAGCCGGAATGAAGACGGCGGTACTGTCCAAGGTCTTCCCGACCCGTTCCCATACCGTCGCCGCCCAAGGGGGCGTCGCTGCTTCGCTCGGCAACTCCGAGGAAGATCACTGGCACTGGCACATGTACGATACCGTCAAGGGTTCCGACTGGCTCGGCGACCAGGACGCGATCGAGTTCATGGTGCGCAAGGCCAACGAGTGCGTCGTCGAGCTCGAGCACTACGGCATGCCGTTCGACCGTACCGACAACGGCAAGATCTACCAGCGCCCGTTCGGCGGCCACATGTCCAACTTCGGTGAGAAGCCGGTGCGCCGTTCCTGCGCCGCGGCCGACCGTACCGGTCACGCGATGCTGCACGCGATGTACCAGCGCAACGTCAAGGCCAACACCCAGTTCTTCGTCGAATGGATGGCCCTGGACCTGATCCGCGACAGCGAAGGTCACGTGCTGGGCGTCACGGCGATGGAAATGGAGACCGGGCAGGTCGTCATCTTCCACACCCGCGCCACCATCTTCGCGACCGGCGGTGCCGGCCGCATCTTCTACTCTTCCACCAACGCCTTCATCAACACCGGTGACGGCCTGGGCATGGCGGCGCGTGCCGGCATCCCGCTGGAAGACATGGAGTTCTGGCAGTTCCACCCGACCGGCGTGGCCGGTGCCGGCGTGCTGATCACCGAAGGCGTCCGCGGCGAAGGCGGTATCCTGCGTAACAGCAGCAAGGAGCGCTTCATGGAGCGCTACGCGCCGAACGCCAAGGACCTGGCGTCGCGCGACGTGGTTTCCCGCGCCATGACCACCGAAATCAACGAAGGTCGCGGCTGCGGTGTTAACAAGGACTACGTCCTGCTCGACATCACCCACCTCGACCCGAACACCATCATGAAGCGCCTGCCTGGTATCCGCGAGATCGGCCTGCAGTTCGCCGGCGTCGATTGCATCAAGGAGCCACTGCCGGTCGTGCCGACCTGCCACTACCAGATGGGCGGCATCCCGACGCACTACTCCGGCCGCGTCGTCGTGCCGCAGAACGGCGATCCCAACACCATCGTCCCCGGCTTCTACGCCGCCGGCGAATGCGCCTGCGCCTCGGTGCACGGTGCCAACCGCCTGGGTACGAATTCGTTGCTCGACCTGCTGGTTTTCGGCAAGTCCGCCGGCGATTCCGCCGTGGAAGACCTCAGGGCCGGGAAGGCCCATCGTGAGTTGCCGAAGGATGCCGCCGCGAAGTCTTTGGCGCGCATCGCCGCACTGGACAACCGCAAGGGCGGTGCCGATGTCCATGAAACCCGCCTCGCCATGCAGCGCACGATGCAGAACCACGCCGGCGTGTTCCGTTTCGGCGATCTGCTGAAGAGCGGCGTCGACAAGATACTGGAAGTCGAGAAGGCAGCCCGCCAGCTCGAGATCAAGGACAAGTCGCAGGCCTGGAATACGGCCCGTACCGAAGCGCTGGAAATGGAAAACCTGATCGAGGTCGCCAAGGCCACGATGATCTCCGCCGAGGCCCGCAAGGAATCGCGCGGCGCCCATGTGCGCGACGATGCCCCGGATACTCCGGAATTCCCGAACGGTCGCAACGACAAGGAATGGTTGAAACACACGCTGTTCAGCCCGGTCGACAACCGCATCACGTACAAGCCGGTCACCATGCAGCCGCTGACCGTCGAACCCATCGCGCTGAAGACGCGTTCGTACTAATCGGAGAGGAACATGAGCAAACGTACGGTTCAATTCAGCATCTACCGCTACGATCCGGACAAGGACGACGCGCCCTACATGCAGGACATCTCGGTCGAGCTCGAGCCGACCGACCGCAAGCTGCTCGACGCCCTGACCAAACTGAAGGCCAAGGACGACAGCCTGTCCTATCGCCGCTCCTGCCGCGAAGGCGTCTGCGGTTCCGACGCGATGAACATCAACGGCAAGAACGGCCTGGCCTGTCTGACCGACATCGACGAACTGAAACAGCCCATCGTGCTGCGCCCGTTGCCCGGGCTACCGGTCATCCGCGATCTGATCGTCGACATGACCCAGTTCTTCAAGCAGTACCACTCGATCAAGCCCTACCTGATCAACAACGATCCACCGCCGGAGCGGGAGCGCCTGCAGTCGCCGGAGGACCGCGAGGAACTGAACGGCCTCTACGAGTGCATCCTGTGCGCCTGCTGCTCGACATCCTGCCCGTCGTTCTGGTGGAATCCGGACAAGTTCGTCGGCCCGGCCGGTTTGCTGGCCGCTTACCGTTTCCTCGCCGATACGCGCGACCAGGCGACTAACGAGCGCCTCGACAACCTCGAGGATCCGTACCGTCTGTTCCGCTGCCACTCCATCATGAACTGTGTCGATGTCTGCCCGAAGGGTCTGAATCCGACCAAGGCCATCGGCAAGATCAAGGACATGATGGTTCGTCGCGCAGTGTGATGCAGAGGGAGGACTACGAACGTTTGCGCTGGCGCTGCATTCGCCGCGGCCTGCTCGAGGTCGATATCGCGCTGACGCGCTTTCTCGATGAGCTGTTCAATGATCTCAGCGAAGAGCAGCAGCGGGCGTTCGTGGAACTTGCCGACATGGAGGATCATGACCTCTGGCACCTGATCAGCGGCCAGGCGGATTGCGCTGATCCACGGCTGGCGCCGATTGTGGCCTTGTTGCGTAAGAGTTAAGTAAGGTTGGCATTTTAGCTTTCGAATGTTGACCGTTTTTTGCAGTGAAGTGATAACCAACACCTGTTGAGGGATAACACGATGACAACCGCACGCAAGGCAACTTTGACCGTTGACGGGATGGCGCCCGTCGAATTTCCGGTCATGACCCCGACGCATGGCAACGACTGCGTCGACATTCGGACGCTGGGCGCCAAGACCGGGCTGTTCACCTACGACTCCGGTTATCTGTCCACTGCCAGCTGCAAGTCGCGGGTCACCTTCATCGACGGCGATGTCGGCCAACTGCTGTATCGCGGCTACCCGATCGAACAACTCGCCGAGCAGTGCAACTTCCTGGAGGTCGCCTACCTGCTCTGGAATGGCGAACTGCCGACCGCTGCCGAGAAGACGAAGTTCGAACTGAACATCAAGGAACACACCATGGTGCACGAGCAACTGGTGAAGTTCTACCAGGGCTTTCGCCGTGATGCCCACCCGATGGCGGTGCTGGTCGGCGTCGTTGGCGCGCTGTCCGCCTTCTACCACGAAGCCGAGAACTTCGCGGACCTCGAACACCAGAACATCAGCTTCAACCGCATCGTTGCCAAACTGCCGACCATCGTCGCCATGGCCTACAAGTATCACCGCGGCGAACCGTTCATGTACCCGCGCAACGATCTCGACTACACGGCGAATTTCATGCACATGATGTTCGCCACGCCGTGCGAGAAGTACGTTCCGAACCCCGTCCTGGTGCATGCGCTCGACACGATCTTCACGCTGCACGCCGACCACGAGCAGAATGCCTCGACCTCGACGGTCCGCCTTTCCGGGTCTTCGGGCGCCAATCCTTACGCCTGCATCTCGGCAGGCATCGCCTGTCTCTGGGGCCCCGCCCACGGCGGTGCCAACGAAGCCTGCCTGCAGATGCTCGAGGAGATTCACGACGTCTCGCGCGTTGGCAAGTACATCTCGCGTGCCAAGGACAAGAACGACGATTTCAAGCTGATGGGCTTCGGCCACCGCGTCTACAAGAACTTTGATCCGCGCGCCAAGCTGATGCGCAAGGTGTGCAGCGACGTCTTGAGCGAACTGGGTCTGCAGAACGACCGCCTGTTCAAGCTGGCAATGGAACTCGAGAAGATTGCTCTCGAGGACGACTATTTCATCGAGAAGAAGCTGTATCCGAATGTTGATTTCTATTCCGGCATCGTCCAGAAGGCGCTGGGCATACCGACCTCGATGTTCACCTGCATCTTTGCCCTTGCGCGTACTGTCGGGTGGATGACGCAATGGGAGGAAATGATCAACGATCCGGAATACAAGATCGGTCGTCCGCGTCAGCTCTACATCGGCGCGGCCAAGCGCGACGTCGTGCCGCTGGCCCAACGCGGCTGATTGAAAGAGGAAGGGCGGCCGCACGGCCGCCCTTTTTTTAACCGTTGCGCTTTGTGGGCAGGCAGGCGCCGCCACAGAGAAACGAAACATCCTTAGGGGGATGGCCCATGACTACAATGAACCAGTTGTTCGACAGCACGATGTTCTTCGGTGGCAACGCGCCTTTTGTCGAAGAGCTTTACGAGAACTATCTCGACGATCCGACGTCCGTTCCGGACGAATGGCGCGACTATTTCGACCGCCTGGCCCAGATGCCGGGCTATGTCGCCCGCGATGTGGCGCATGCGCCGGTCATTGCGGCCTTTGCCGAACTGGGCAAGGACGGGGGCTTCCGCCCGGTGGCCACGGCACCCGCTGCGGACAACAGGAAACAGTCGGCTGTCGGCCAACTGGTCACTGCTTACCGTGCGATGGGAACGCGCTGGGCCGATCTTGACCCGCTGAAGCGTCTGCCGCGTCCGAAGATCGACGAACTTGACCTCGCGTTCTACGGCTTCGACGATGTCGATTTGAACCGCAATTTCAGCACGGGCACGCTGAGGGGTTTGCCGGAAACCGCCAAGCTCGGCGACATACTCGAAACCCTGAAGCAAACCTACTGCGGCACGATCGGTGTCGAGTACATGTACCTGGCCGATTACCACGAGAAGGGCTGGTTGCAGGAGCGCCTTGAAACCATCCGCTCGCGCCCCGCCTACGGTGCCGACCAGAAAAAGCGTATCCTGGAGCGGTTGACCGCGGCAGAGACGCTCGAGCGTTACCTGCACACCAAGTACGTCGGTCAGAAGCGCTTCTCGCTCGAAGGTGGCGAATCGCTGATCGTCGCGATGGACGAGGCGATCCGCACAGGCGGCAAGATGGGCATCGACGAGGTCGTGATCGGCATGGCGCACCGTGGCCGGCTGAACGTGCTGGTCAATACGCTGGGCAAGGCTCCCTCGATGCTCTTTGCCGAATTCGAAGGCAAGAAGAAGACCGACCTTTCCGCCGGCGACGTCAAGTACCACATGGGATTTTCTTCCGATGTCTCCACCCCGGGCGGTCCCTGTCACCTGACCCTGTCGTTCAATCCGTCGCACCTTGAGATCGTCAATCCGGTGGTCGAAGGCTCGGTCTACGCGCGTCAGGTCCGGCGCGGCGAAGAAGGCAAGGCCAAGATTCTGCCGATTCTCGTCCACGGTGACTCAGCGGTGGCGGGGCAGGGCGTCAATCAGGAGATGCTGAACTTCGCGCAAACGCGCGGTTACGGTACGGGCGGCACGCTGCACATCGTGGTCAACAACCAGATCGGCTTTACCACCAGCGACCCGCGCGACTACCGTTCCGGTCACTACTGCACCGACATCTTCAAGATGGCCGATGCACCGATCTTCCACGTCAACGGCGACGATCCGGAGGCGGTGGCGCTGGTCACCCAGTTGGCCGTCGAATTCCGCCAGCAGTTCAGGAAGGACGTCGTCGTCGACATCGTCTGCTTCCGCAAGCTCGGCCACAACGAGCAGGACGAACCGATGGTCACCCAGCCGCTGATGTACAAGATCATCGCCAAGCATCCCGGTACCCGCAAGCTCTACGGCGACAAGCTGATTTCCGAGGGCGTGCTGGCGGCGGATGGTCCCGACCAGATGATCGCGGAATATCGCGATCACCTGGACAAGGGCGAACTGCTATACAACCCGGTTCTAGCGGGCTACATGCATCCGAACGTGATCGACTGGATGCCGTTCCTGGTCAAGAACTACGTCGAGAACTGCGATACCACCGTTCCGATCAGCGAACTTGCGCGTCTGTCGCAGCGTCTGACGACGTTCCCCAAGGGTTATGCGCTGCATTCCCGCGTCAAGAAGATCGTCGAGGACCGTGCGGCGATGGGTGAAGGTGCGCTTCCGGTCGACTGGGGGATGGCGGAGAATCTCGCTTACGCCTCGCTGCTGGTTTCCGGACATGCTGTTCGCATTTCCGGTGAAGACGTCGGGCGCGGAACGTTCTTTCACCGCCATGCCGCGTTCCACGATCAGAACCGGGAGAACTGGGCCGAGGGGACGTATTTCCCGCTCAAGCACCTGCAGGAAAAGCAGGCGGGCTTTCATTGCTATGACTCTGTCCTGTCAGAAGAAGCCGTGCTTGCCTTCGATTATGGCTACGCCTCGGCGAATCCTTTCGGCTTGGTGATCTGGGAAGCGCAGTTCGGCGACTTTGCCAACGGCGCGCAGGTTGTCATCGACCAGTTCATCGCCTCCGGCGAGGCTAAGTGGGGCCGCGCTTGCAGCCTCGTCATGCTATTGCCGCACGGCTACGAAGGTCAGGGCCCGGAGCACTCGTCGGCCCGCCTCGAACGCTACATGCAGCTTTGCGCCGAGATGAACATGGAAGTGTGTATGCCGACGACGGCGGCACAGGTCTTCCACATGCTGCGGCGGCAGGCGCTGCGCATGCAGCGCAAACCGCTGATCGTCATGTCGCCCAAGTCGCTGCTGCGCCACAAGGATGCGAGTTCGCCACTCACCGACCTGGCCAACGGATCGTTCCAGACGGTGATCGGCGAAGTCGACAAGGTTGACGCCAAGAAGGTGAGCCGTGTCATCCTGTGCTCCGGCAAGGTCTACTATGACCTGCTTGCCGGCCGTCGCGAGAGGAACATCACGAACATCGCCATCGTTCGTGTCGAGCAGCTCTATCCCTTCCCGAAGGAGCATCTGGAGGCGGAACTGGCCAAGTACCCGAAGGCGACCGAAATCGTCTGGTGCCAGGAAGAGCCGCGTAATCAGGGTGCCTGGTACTGGATCGCGTCGCGTCACCATCTCGACACCCAGCTTGGGACCAAGCAGAGACTGCTGCTGGTGGCGCGTCCCGCATCGTCGTCGCCGGCGGTCGGCTATCTCGCCAAGCATAACGAGCAACAGAAGGCGCTGATCGAATCCGCGTTTGGCGCGATCGAATACTGATAACTAAAACAGACTGGAGTCATTATGATCATCGAAGTCCAAGTTCCCCAGCTCTCCGAGTCAGTTGCCGAGGGCACGCTGGCCTCCTGGAAGAAGAAAGTCGGCGAGTCCGTTGCGCGCGACGAGATCCTGATCGACATCGAAACCGACAAGGTCGTTCTCGAGGTTCCTGCGCCCGATGCCGGTGTTCTGGTTGAGATCATCAAGGCCGACGGCGAAACGGTTGCCTCGGGCGAGCTGATCGCCCGCATCGACACCGAAGCCAAGGCCGGCGCTGCAGCTCCGGCCGCCGAAGCGCCGAAGGCGGCAGCCGCCGCGCCGATACCGGCAGCGGGTGCCGCTGCTCCTGCGGGTACGGCGAGTCCGGCCGCGCGCAAGATCCTCGACGAAAAGGGTGTTGCCGCCGCAGACGTCGCCGGTTCGGGCCGCGGCGGTCGGATCACCAAGGAGGATGCGGTGGCTGCCCAGCCCAGGGCCGCAGCGCCGGCGGGCCCGGTCGCCGCGCCCGCGGCAATTGCCGCGGCGCTGCCGACGCCGGCGACCGGTGTCGATACCGGTCCGCGTACCGAGCAGCGGGTGCCGATGTCGCGTCTGCGCGCACGAATTGCCGAGCGTCTGCTGCAGTCGCAAGCGAGCAACGCCATCCTGACGACGTTCAACGAGGTCAACATGGGTCCGATCATGGCGCTGCGCAAGCAGTACGCCGAGAAGTTCGAGAAGGCCCACGGGGTGCGCCTCGGCTTCATGGGCTTCTTCGTCAAGGCCGCCTGTGCCGCGCTGCAGAAGTTCCCGGTCCTGAACGCCTCGGTCGACGGCAACGACATCGTCTATCACGGCTACATCGATATCGGCATCGCCGTCGGTTCGCCGCGTGGTCTGGTGGTGCCGATCATCCGCAATGCCGATCAGATGACCATCGCCGAGATCGAGAAGAAGATCGCCGAATTCGGCGTCAAGGCCAAGGACGGCAAGCTGTCGATCGAAGACCTGACCGGCGGCACATTCTCCATCTCCAACGGCGGCATCTTCGGTTCCATGATGTCGACCCCGATCATCAACCCGCCGCAGTCGGCGATTCTCGGCATCCATGCCACCAAGGATCGCGCCATGGTGGAAAACGGTCAGGTGGTCGTGCGCCCGATGAACTATCTGGCCATGTCCTACGACCACCGGATCATCGACGGCCGTGAAGCCGTTCTCGGTCTGGTGACCATGAAGGAAGCGCTGGAAGATCCGTCCCGCCTGCTGCTCGGCGTTTGAGCGATCGTTTTCGGGGATCCGGGGCAAAAGCCCGGGCACAACGGTGCCTGGTACGCCTCCCCGGATCCCCTTTTCATTCAGGTCCGGCAGCGCCGGACGGCATCCACTGGATCAAGGAAGGAAGACATGTCCAAACCTTTTGACGTTCTCGTCATCGGCGGTGGCCCCGGCGGCTATATCGCGGCCATCCGCGCCGCGCAGCTCGGCTTCTCGGCCGCCTGCTGCGAATCGAACCCGTATGCCGACCCGAAGGGCGAGCCGCGCCTCGGCGGCACCTGCCTGAACGTCGGCTGCATCCCGTCCAAGGCGCTGCTCCACACCTCGCACCTGTTCGAGGAGGCCGCGCACAGCTTTGCCCGGCAGGGCATCGGCGTTTCCGCACCGACCATCGACGTGCCTGTCATGAAGGCACGCAAGGATGGTGTGGTCAACCAGTTGACCGCCGGCATCAAGGGCCTGCTGCGCAAGAACAAGGTTACCTTCCTCGCCGGGCACGGCACTTTCGTCGGCAGGGAAGGCGACCTGTGGAAGGTCGCCGTCGGCGACGAGGAGGTGCTGGCCAGGCAGGTGATCGTCGCCACCGGCTCGAAGGCGCGTCACCTGCCGAACGTGCCGGTCGACGACAAGATCGTGATGGACAACATCGGCGCGCTCGATCAGGAATCCGTGCCGAAGAAGCTTGCGATCATCGGCGCCGGGGTCATCGGCCTCGAAATGGGCTCGGTCTGGCGCCGTCTCGGTTCCGAAGTCACCATCCTCGAAGCGCTGCCCGACTTTCTTGGCGTCGCTGACCAGGACGTTGCCAAGGAAGCCGCCAAGCTGTTCGCCAAGCAGGGACTCAACATCAGGACCGGCGTCAAGATCGGCGAAGTCAAGTCGACGCGCAAGGGTGTTTCGATTGCCTACGACGATGTTGATGGCAACGCGCAGAAGCTCGATGCCGACCGCCTGATCGTGTCGATCGGCCGCGTCCCGAACACCGACGGCCTCAATGCCGAAGCCGTCGGCCTGCAACTCGACGAACGCGGCTTCGTCGCGGTCGACGGCCACTGCAAGACCAATTTACCGAGTGTCTGGGCGATTGGCGACGTCGTGCGCGGGCCGATGCTGGCACACAAGGCGCATGAAGAGGGCGTCATGGTTGCGGAACTGATCGCCGGTCAGGCTGGCCACTGCAACTTCGACACCATCCCCTGGGTCATCTACACTGCCCCGGAAATCGCCTGGGTCGGCAAGACCGAGCAGCAGCTCAAGGCCGACGGCATCGCCTACAAGGTCGGCAAGATCCCGTTCCTGGCCAACGGCCGCGCGCTGGGCATGGGCGATCCGTCCGGCTTCGTCAAGATGCTCGCCTGCGCGCAGACCGACCGCATCCTCGGCGTCCACATCATTGGCGCCAATGCTTCCGAGCTGATCTCCGAGGCCGTCGTGGCGATGGAATTCGGTGGCGCCTCGGAAGATCTCGCCCGTATCTGCCACGCCCATCCGACGCTGTCGGAAGCGGTGCACGAAGCGGCGCTGGCCTGCGACAAGCGGGCGCTGAACTTCTGAGACGCGTAGCCGCCACTGGTCCCGGCGGACTTGCGAACGAGAGCCCTTCGGGGCTCTTTGTTTTTGGTGAACTTGCGGCCATACTACGTTCTTCATAGTGCTGACCGCCAATCCAGCTTGCCGAATGTATAGCCAAGATTTCCTGGCAGTTGTCGACGACCCGCACGACGCGGGGGCGGCGGGCACCCCAGAGGCCTGCTGGACCCTGCTCATCGTCGATGATGACGAAGATGTTCACCACGCGACCGAATTTGCTCTCAGCGATCTCCGGGTAATCGGTCGGCCACTCGATTTCCTGCATGCGTTCACCGCCGACGAGGCACTCCACATCCTCGAGGAGCGCCGCGATGTTGCCGTTGTTCTGCTCGACGTGGTGATGGAGGGCGAGGATGCCGGGCTCAAGGCTGTCGAATGCATCCGCAACGAACTGCGCCTCAGCGCCTTGCGCATCATACTGCGTACCGGCCAGCCCGGCTATGCGCCGGAACTCGAGGCGATCGCCAATTTCGATATCAACGACTACAAGACCAAGACCGAGCTGACCCGCGGCAAGTTGTTCACGACGATCACCGCGGCGATTCGCTCTTTCGAGCAGATTCGGCGGCTGGAAGTGAGTCGAAGCAGACTTGAACTCATCATTGCGGGAGCCAGCAGTTTCAATGCCGAACAGGGGTTGGAGGTCTTCGCTTCCGCGGTCATCGCCCAATTGGCGGCCCTCCTCGGGGTGCCTGCCGACGGCATTTTCTGCCTGCGCTGCGAGAGCGATCAGGCTTGCGCAGGAAGTGGTGCGGCGGGGCAGCCTGCGGTCCTTGCGGCAACCGGGCGTTACCTGCTGACGGCGAACAAGCCGCTCGCCGCGCTGCCCGATCCGCGAGTTGTCCGGGTTATCGAAAGCTGCCTGCGCGAACGTCGCAGTCAGCACAACGGACATTCGCTGGTACTGTATTTTTCCGGGCGACAGGGGGGCGATTTCGCGGTCTACGTCGAGTCGACCGCGGTTCTCCCCGATATCGAGAGTCATCTGCTCGATGTTTTCTGTTCCAACATTGCCATTTGCAGCGAGAACGTCTCCCTTGTCGAGCGACTGCGCACCGCCGCCTATGTCGACGATCTCACCCGGTTGCCGAACCGGGTTGCGCAGATCGAGGCAATCGATCGCCTCGGGAAAGTGTCGCGATCACAGGACAGGATCCTCGGACTGATCGACATCGACGAGTTTTCGGAAACCATCGATGCCTTCGGCTACCTCTTCGGCGACCGGCAATTGCAGGCGGTGGCGGCACGCCTGCGCGCCGCATTGCCGGCCGATGTACACCTGGCGCGCGTCGGCGGCGACATATTCGGAGTCTATGGCAGTCGGGACGTCGTCAATCCAGCCAGCCTGCGCAGCATCCTGGTCGAACCCTTCGAAAACGAAGCGGGGCCACACACGATCTCTTTCTCGATCGGCTTTGCAAGTGGTGTCGAGGCGGATGACCGTGGCGCCGAGTTGCAGCGCAATGCGGCAATTGCCCTCAAGCGCGCCAAGCTTGCCGGGCCGGGGAACGATGCCTATTACACCGCCGAGGTCGGCATGCTCACCCGGCAGCGCGTGCACCTGCTGCATGACTTGCGTGCCGCGCTCGACAACTCCCAGCTTTTTGTTGCCTACCAGCCGCAGTTCGATCTCGCTTCGGGCGCCATCTGCGGCATCGAGGCGCTGGTCCGCTGGCGCAGCGGGACCGGCGAAGCGGTTCCCCTCGATCAGTTCATTCCGGTTGCCGAGCAGTCGGGACTGATCGTCGATCTCGGTGCCTGGGTATTGCGCACGGCGCTAGCCGCACAGCGCGAACTCGCCGATCATGGCCATCCCCTGCGCATGGCGGTCAACGTGTCGCCGGTCCAGTTTCGCCACCACGAGTTTCTGCGCATGGTCCGCGCGGCGGTTGCCGAAGCGGCGATCGATGCGCGCCTGCTGGAACTGGAAATCACCGAGTCGGTTGCGCTGTTCGGCTGGGCCCAGACCGTCGAGCGGATGCGGGCGATCAAGGCGCTCGGGGCGTCGATTGCCATCGACGATTTCGGCACCGGCTTTTCGTCTCTCAGCTATTTTGCGCGGCTGCCGACCGACTGCGTCAAGATCGATCGCAGCTTTGTCGCTGCGCTCGGGAATCGGCACTCCGGTACGCCGATTGCCGAACTGGTGGTTCAGCTGGGCAGGCAGTTGGGTATGCGCGTCCTCGCCGAGGGCGTCGAAAATCCGCTCCAGTTGCAGACCCTGCGGAGCCTCGGCTGCCACGAGGGGCAGGGAATGGTGTTTGCGCCACCGATGGAGCAGGACGAATTGCTGCACTGGCTCAGGGGCCGGGAGCCCTGAGCACGGATGGTACGGACAGCCGTTCTCCTGCTGCTGCTCGGCCTCGTCGGCGGTTGCGGTCCGGATGAACCGGTGCGTGTCGGCTTTCTCGGCGGGCTTAGCAGTCGCGTTGCCGATCTCGGCGAGGCTGGGCGCAACGGGGCGCAGATTGCGGTCGAGGAGGTCAATCGGGCGGGCGGCATCGACGGCCGTCAGGTCCAACTGATTGTCCGGGACGATGCCCAGAATCCCGAGAAGGCGATTTCTGCGATCAACGAGTTGATCGGCGCGCGGGTCGAGGCGATTGTCGGGCCGATGACCAGCGCCATGGCCGAGGTTGTTCTGCCGATTGCCGAGAAGGCGAATGTCGTTCTGGTCAGTCCGACGGTGACTGCTCGCCATTTCTTCGGGCGCGACGACAATCTCTTTCTGATCATGTCGAGCACCGCGGAAGAGGCGGCGCTGAGTGCCGATTATCACTTCACGCAAAGCGGGGTGCGGCGCGTGGTGGCCATTCATGACACGAAGAACCGCGCTTACGCCGAGAGCTGGTTGCGCGATTTCACGGCGGAATTCCAGGGACGCGGCGGCGAGGTCGTGCCGGTCGCGTTCGAGTCGGGGGCCGACGTCGATATCGCCGCCGTTGTCGTCGCTGCGCTTGCCAGGCAGCCGGATGCCTTGCTGCTGATCACCGGCACGCTCGATGCTGCGCGCTTCGCGCAAAGGGTCCGGGAAGTCGACGCGCACGTTCTGCTGTTCGCCTCGCAATGGGCAAGCAGCGAACGCCTGATCGAACTTGGCGGCAATGCCGTCGAGGGGATGGTCCTCCACAGCTATTTTGACCCGGACAGCAAGGCGGCCGGACTGCTGCGCTTGCGTCAGGCATACACCCAACGCTTCCTGCGCGAGCCGGGTTTCGCCGGCGTTGCCGCCTACGATGCCATGCATGCCGTGCTTGCTGGGCTTGCCCGCCGGCAAGGCAGGCAGTCGTTGCGCGAAACGCTGCTGACACGCGGCCCGTTCCCTGGCGCCGAGGACAGCGTGGCCTTCGATCGCAACGGTGACAGCCACCGTATTCCTCACATTACGGTTGTGCGCGATGGCCACTTCGTCACCGTGCGCTGAGGAGCCGTTTTGACGTTCCCGGGGCAGTCGACCGCAACACGGGAATGGCGCCTGCGCAGTTCGCTGGTGTTTCTTCTCGTGATCGCCACGGTGGGCACCTTCGGGATCATCGGTTCTGCTGGGCTGGCTTATCGCGTCCCCATCATTCTGGAACAGGACCGCCAGCATGTGCGCGCCGAGGCGATCGAGCTCGCGCACAATTTCGAACAGTTGATCGATGCTTTCGAGGGACGACTTGCCGCCCTCACCGCGCTGAGCGCGGAGATGACGCCGGCACAGATCCAGCGCTTCCTCGATGCGGCGGTTGCCGAAGGAGGTTTCAAGGCAATCTACCTGGTCGGCGAGAACGGGCGGATCGTCTATGCCGCAGCGCCGGAAGGCGAGCGGGGTGTCCGGCAGAATCTGCTCGGCGCCGATCTATCGCGCAATCCGCTCTTTTCCTCGGCCCGCGAGTTGGGCCGGCGCGTCTGGAGCGACCGTTACCTGTCGCCGCTCAATGGCGAAGGCACTGTCGGGCTGGCGATACCTTTCGGCGACCAGATATTGCTCGGCGAGCTGGCTCCGAATGCTGTCCACGATGCCATCCGGAACAGTGTGGAACAGCTCGACTATCGGGTTCTGGTGGTCGATCGCGCCGGCGAGTATGTCGTCGGTGAGAATGTGGAGGAGGGCGACCGCCTGCGCAACTGGGCCGCCGACCTGCGCTCGGCATCCTTCAGGCCGGACGGAGATGTCCGGGAGATGAGTTTCTCCGGCACGCCCTACGACACCGGGATTGTCCGCTCGAACAAGCTCGAGTGGACCTTCATGGTCGGCAACCCGGCCGGCCACAGCAATCCGCGTGTCCGCGTGTTGTTCCTGATGGTTCTTGGCGGATTTGCGACATCCCTGTTGCTGGCCATCGTTCTCGCGCCTTTCTGGGCGTCGCCGATGACCGGGGCCCTGAACGACCTCATTGCCCAGACCCGCGCGTTGACCAGCGGCAAGTTCGCTCCCCGAATTACGCGCGGGCCCATCCAGGAGTTCAACCAGCTGGCCACCGACATGGAGTCGATGGCCGCGGCAATCCGGCAACGCCAGGCCGAACTGGAACAGAGCGAGGAGCGTCTGGTGCAGACGCTGCAGACCTTGCAGAGCCTCAATGTCGAGCTCGAGAGCCGGGTCGAACGGCGTACCGCCGATCTGGCTCGCGCCAACAGCGAGTTGTCGGCGGCCATGGAAACGCTCAAGATGGCCCAGAGCGAACTGGTGCGCAGCGAGAAGCTGGCCGCTCTCGGCAACCTGGTCGGCGGTGTGGCGCACGAACTGAATACGCCGATCGGCAACGGCGTGATGGCGGTGTCGACGGTCTACGACCACGTCCGCGACTTTCGCAAACGAATGGAGAGCGGCTTGTGGCGGCCGTCACTGGCGGCGTTTGTCGATCGCCTCGAACGCGGCAGTGAAATCGCGGTGCGCAATCTGCAGCGAGCCAACGAACTGCTTGCCAGCTTCAAGCAGGTGGCGATCGACCAGACGAGCGCGCAACGACGCCGGTTCATGCTTTCCGAAGTGGTGGACGAGATTCTCCTGACCCTGCAACCGACTTTCAAGCGCACACCGTTCAAGCTGAACTGTCAGATTCCCGGCGACCTGACGATGGACAGCTACCCCGGGCCGCTCGGGCAGGTGCTGACCAACCTGCTGACCAATTCACTGCAGCATGGCTTCGAGGGAAGAGCCAGCGGCCAGGTGGACATTACGGCAAATCGCCAGGACGACGGGCGGGTGTGTCTTGAAGTGGCCGACAACGGCATGGGGATCGCGCCGGACCTGCTCGGCCGGATCTTCGACCCGTTCGTGACCAGCAAGCTCGGGCGGGGCGGTAACGGTCTCGGCCTGCATATCGTCTGGAATACCGTGAACGGGGTGCTCGGTGGCACTATCTCGGTCGACAGCACACCCGAGCGGGGGACGCGTTTCCGTATAATCCTGCCTGTTGTCGCCCCGAGCCAGCTTTCCGCCGACTGAAACATTACGCATCCAATGCCGCACAGAAAACTCAAAGTCTCCGCCCGTGGCATGTTCGATGCCTACGAAGCCCTGCTCAAGACCCGTGGCTACACAGCCGACGCTGCCCAGATGGCTGCCGCCGGCGCGCTGCAGGCGCTCTATGGAAACCTGCTCGCGTTCAAGGTCGACCGCGGCAGCACGTTCAAGCGCCTGCTGGCGCCGCCGACGCCGCCCAAGGGGCTGTATTTCTGGGGTGGCGTCGGGCGCGGCAAGAGCTTCCTGATGGATTGTTTCTATGACTCGGTGCCCTACCGGCGCAAGAAGCGCATCCATTTCCACGCCTTCATGCAGCAGATTCACCGCGATCTCGACAAATACAAGGGTGAGCCCGACCCGATGCTCAGGATTGCCGACCAGATCGCCCGCGAGGTACGACTGCTGTGCTTCGACGAGTTTCACGTCTCCGACATCGCCGATGCGATGATTCTCGGCCGGCTGCTCGACGGCTTGTTCGCCAGGGGCGTCATCCTGGTCATGACGTCCAACTACCCGCCCGACCGGCTCTATCCGAACGGCCTGCAGCGGGAGAATTTTCTGCCGACCATCGCCCTGCTCAAGCGGAATCTCGACGTGCTCGAGGTCGAGGCCGGAATCGATTACCGCTTGCGGGCACTCGATCAGGTGGAGATCTACCATCATCCCGCCGATGCGGCTGCGGAAAAGAAGATGCTCGACTATTTCCGCATGGTCGCCGGCGAGGACGGCAAGAAGGGCGGCAGCATCGAAGTGCTCGGGCGCGACATCGACACGGTTCGCCGCGGCCATGGCGTCATCTGGTTCGAGTTCAGGACGCTGTGCGGCGGGCCGCGCTCGCAGAATGACTACCTCGAGATCGCCCGCGGCTACCACACCGTGCTGCTCTCGCATGTTCCGCAGATGAACCGGCATCAGGCGTCCGAGGCGCGGCGCTTCACCTGGCTGGTCGACGTCTTCTACGATCACAAGGTCAAGCTGATTGCCACCGCCGATTGTGCGGCGGACGCGCTCTACACCGAAGGCACCCAGGCCGGGGAATTCGCCCGTACGGTCAGCCGGCTGACGGAAATGCATTCGCGCGACTATCTTGCCCAGCCGCACATCGCCGGCTGAACGTCATGAACGTCCCGACCGTGCCGCAGGATCTGGCGATCGACCTGCGCCAGCTGGTGATGACGATCGCCAATGCCGTCGATCTCGTCGGCGTCGATGACCTGCTGCACGGCCGCCGCGTCGGCATGCTGGGGCGCGAACTGGGCGGCCAGCTCGGGCTGGACGAGCAGGCGCAACTGCTGCTCTACGACGCCGGCCTGCTGCATGACTGCGGCGTTTCGTCGACGCGTGTCCATAAGCGGCTGGTCGCCGATCTCGAATGGTCGGGTTCGCAGGAACACTGCATCCGCGGCGAGGAACTGCTGCGGGATTTCGCGCCGCTGGCGCATCTGGCGCCGATCATCCGCTATCACCACAGCCGCTGGATGTGGCTCGAAAAACAGGAGCTGGCACCGGATACCGTCCGTTTCGCCAACCTGATCTTTCTCGCCGATCGCATCGATGTCCTGGCGGCGCCGTTCCATGCCGATCAGAGCACGCTGTCGCATGCCGACGAGATCAGGATGCGGCTGGCGGCCGAACGCGAGCGGCTCTTTGCTCCCGAACTCGTCGAGGCCTTTCTCGCGTTGTCGGAAGGCGAGGCGTTCTGGCTGGCATTGCAGCCCGATGCGGTGCACCAGTACCAGGCGGAGATGGAATCCCATGGTGACCTGCGCATCATCGGGTGGAACGATTTCGAGCACTGCGCCGAAATCCTCGCACGCATCATCGACGCCAAGTCGCCCTATACCGAACAGCACTCGCGCGGCGTTTCGCTGCTGTCGCGGCATCTTGCCGGGAAGATGGGTTTCGACGGCATCGCCTGCGCGAAGATCGGGGTCGCCGGGCTGCTGCACGACATTGGCAAGCTGCAGATTCCCGACGAGATCATCGAGGGCCGGAGGACCCTCACGGCGCACGAGTTCGACATCATGAAGAGCCACAGCTTCGGCACGCGGCAGGTGCTGAAGCGCCTCCACGCCATCGACGACATCGCGCGCTGGGCTTCGTACCACCACGAAACCCCCGACGGTCATGGCTATCCCTTCCATGTCGGCGGCGACGCGCTGCCGCTTGAGGCGCGCATCATCAATGTCGCCGACGTCTTCCAGGCGCTGGCCCAGGATCGCCCCTATCGGCGTCCGCTGGCGCCCGCAGACATCCTGACCATCCTCAAGCGGCGCGCCGCTCAGGGGAAGGCCGATGCGGCCGTGGTTGCCGCAATCGAAAGCGACCTGGGCAATTGTCACCGGATCGCCCTGTGCCGCAAGAGTTGCTGACTGGCGTCGGCGGCAGCGGCAATCGATCGTTCCCCGAGCGTTCATTTTCGCGCGCCAGGCCATCGGCAGCACGCAATCCCGATCGGCGGAGCAGCCTGTCGCGGTCGACCGCTGAATATCGGCAATTCCTGAACCCGCCCTGGATGCCGGATCCCTGATGCGACCATCCGGTGACGCCGCCGACCGTCCCTCCGCACCGACACTGGTCCTGCTCGCCGGCCTGGTCGGCGCGGTGAGGGGGGCTGAGTCTGCGATCGGGCGGGAGCTGGCAAGGGTCCGGCTTCGACAGCTTGCGCTCGGTTTTTTTTACTCCCGGCGGGCAGCTTTCAGCCGGGACCGGCGCCACGGCGTGGCGCCCGGCTGGCGTTGCCACCGACTCATGGTTTGCCCTCGACAAACAGGATGAATACGTGATGATGACCCGATTTGTGCTGCGACGCCCCTGGGTCGCGGTGACTTGTTGCTTGTCCTTCCTCGCTGCGGCTGCCGAGCCGCTGATTTTCGACAGCTGCCTCGATGCCCAGGGCAGGACGGTGAATGCCGTTGCCGACAGCGAGCAGGCCATGCTGGTGCGCAGCGACAGCCAACAGGGCCAGCCTTCGATCCGCTACAACCCGGACGTGCTGCCATGGCTCGGTTCGGCCAGTCGCCTGTTCTTCTATGCGCACCAGTGTGCCCGCCTGGGACTCCCAACTGGCGATGTGGAAAGCGCTGCCGAGATCGCCCGCCAGGCGGATTGCCTTGGCCTCGGCGCGCTGCTTGGTGGCAAGTTGCTGCGGCGCGACGATGTGCCGGCCCTGCAGGCTGCACTCGCGTTCAGCGACGCCGAATGGGCCTTGCTGCCCGGACCACCGCGCCGATTCGATCTGGCCAACTGCCGGGTGACCGGTGGCGGCGTTCTGCAACTGCCGCCCGCCAGGCAGCCCTCGGTGCGGCAGACGGCCTGGAACAACTGCATCCATGCCTGTGGCGACAGGCTCTGGATCTGCCAGAAACATTGCGGCCACGCCGATTGCGCGAACTGCCTGAGTGCTTTCAGTCTCTGCAAGAACGGTTGCGGCGATGATCCGTCCGCCAGGATTCCGCACTAGCCGCCAGCGCCGCAGACGATCGATTCAGGGGCATGTCCTGCCCCTAGAGAACCCGGCACCAGGCCGGGCTCTCATCTCGCAAGACTTCCGTTTACGCGGCGTTCAGCGCCTGGTCGAGGTCGGCGATCAGGTCGTCGACGTGCTCGATGCCGATCGACAGCCGGATCATGTCCTCCGAGACGCCGGCCTTGGCCATCTCCTCCGGCCCGAGCTGGCGGTGGGTGGTCGTCGCCGGGTGGCAGGCGAGCGTCTTGCAGTCGCCGATGTTGACCAGGCGGGTGACCAGCGCCAGCGCGTCCTGGAAGCGGCCGCCGGCCTCGCGCCCGCCCTTGACGCCGAAATTGAGGATGCCGGAAGCCTTGCCGCCCATGTACTTCTGGACCAGTGCGTAGTCCTTGTGGTCGGGCAGGCCGGCGTAGTTGACCCAGCTCACCTTCGGGTGAGACTTCAGGAAGTTGGCGATCTTCAGCGAATTTTCGCAGATGCGGTCCATGCGCAGCGCCAGCGTTTCGATGCCCTGCAGGATCAGGAAGGCGTTGAACGGCGAGATCGCGGCGCCCATGTTGCGCAGCGGCACGACGCGGGCGCGGCCGATGTAGGCGGCCGGGCCGAGGGCTTCGGTATACACCACGCCGTGGTAGGAGACGTCCGGCTCGTTGAGGCGCTTGAACTTCTGCTTGTGTTCGGCCCACGGGAACTTGCCGCTATCGACGATGATGCCGCCGATCGAATTGCCGTGGCCGCCCAGGTACTTGGTCAGCGCATGGACGACGATGTCGGCGCCGTGCTCGAAGGGGCGGCACAGGTAGGGCGAGGGCACGGTGTTGTCGACGATGACCGGCACGCCGTGCTTGTGTGCGACTTCGGCCAGCTTTTCGAAGTCGGTGACGTTGCCGAGCGGGTTGCCGACCGATTCGCAGAAAACGGCCTTGGTCTTGCCGTCGATCAGCTTCTCGAAGGCCGCCGGATCGCGGTAATCGGCGAAGCGCACATCGATACCGTATTGCGGCAGGGTGTGGGCGAACAGGTTGTAGGTGCCGCCGTACAGCGTCGACGAGGTGACGATGTTATCGCCGGCCTCGGCGATGGTCTGGATCGCCGCGGTGATCGCGGCCATGCCGGAGGCCATGGCCAGCGCGGCGATGCCGCCTTCCATCGCGGCGACGCGCTTTTCCAGCACGTCCTGGGTCGGGTTCATGATCCGCGTGTAGATGTTGCCGGCCACTTTCAGGTCGAACAGGTCGGCGCCGTGCTGTGTGCTGTCGAAGGCGTAGGACGTTGTCTGGTAGATGGGAACGGCGACCGCCTTGGTGGTCGGATCGGGCGAATAGCCGCCATGGACGGCGATGGTTTCGAGCTTCATGCGAGTGTCTCCCGGCTTGTGGTGGTGGATGAAAACGGCAGTCTAGCAGGGGTCGACCGCAACCGGCAGGAAAAGCCGGCTCAGAATTGGCGATAGCGGGTCAGATGGAGAGCCTGCTTGTTGACGCAGGAATTCGAGCTTTCCAGCGCCGCGCGGTTCTCTTCGCGCCAGCGTTCGGCAGTGGGTTCCGGGGTGTTGCCGCTCGGCCCTTGCTTGCCGGCTTCGCTGGCAACGGCCAAATTGTCGGAAGGCGTGTTCACGGCTTGCATGGCGCCGACTTCTTTGTGCCCGGGCAATCGTCCGACAGCAGCGTTGCCGGCGCCGGGTGGGCTGGCTCGACGCTGCACCCGGCGAGGCGGTTGTAGAGGGTGGCGATCAGGTCGGCGCCGCGTTTCTTCATTTCGACGAGGACGACCGGCTTCCTTGAGCCCGGCGTGGCCGAGGGCGCGGAACAGGTGGTCGAGGAAGATGGCGGCCTCGTCCTTCTCGTCGCCCCGGATGTGAGCGGCGCACCAGTCGACGAAGGCTTGCAGGCGGGTTTCGCGTTCGGTCATCTCGAGCACAGGGGTTGCTCATGCGACGTGTATGCGCGGCGATTATAGCGTCCGGCCCGGCTGGACCAACGATTGTCAGCCGGGCATGTCAATGGCGGTGGTCAGTTGGGCAGCAGGCTGCCGTTGTTCAGGCGCACGTGATCGCCGACCTGCCAGCGGCTGTTTTCGACCTGGCTGAAGGTGCGCGTGCTGCCGTCCTCGAAGCGGACGGTGACCTGCTGCTGCTTTTCGGCGCGCACGTATTTTTCGGTCTGGTGGCCGGCAAAGGCGCCGCCGACGGCGCCGACGATGGTGGCGGCGGTGTTGCCCTTGCCGCGGCCGACCTGGTTGCCGAGCAGGCCGCCGACGACGCCGCCGGCAACGGCGCCGAGGCCGCTACCTTCGGCCGGCGTGCTGACCTCGCGCACCGCTTCGACGGTACCGCACTCCCGGCAGAGCGGCGGGGCGCTGGCCGTCGGGCGCGCCGGAATGACGTCGATGCCGGCGTCGTTGTCCTGGAAGGCGGTGGTCGTCCGTTCGCTGGCGTAGCGCAGGTCGCCGGTCGGTTGCGGGGCGTACTGGGCTGCCGGTTGCGCCTTGTGCGGCTTGGCCGGGGGCGGCGGAGCGAAGTGTTCCGACCTGGCGGGGGCGGCCGGTTGCGGGGCAGCGGCCGGGGCGGCAGGGACCGGCGCTGGCTCGGCGGTTGCGGTCAACGGTGATTCGGGGGTCGATTTGCCGGGCAGGATGCCAGTGAAGCTGGCGATGGCGGCCAGGCTGGCAATGGTTACTGCGGTTGCGGCGATGACGATCGTCGGGTGCGTGTTGCGGGAGGCATTTTCCATGGCTTCATCCAGGTGCGATAGGTAAGGGAGATAACGCCGGAAGCGCCGCTTGGCGCACCGGCGAAACATTGCCTTACAATTGGCCATGAATCGCCGCTTGCCGGCGAGGTGCCGCAGACGGTGTTCCGGCGCCCGGGAAAGCGCTGATGCTGCCACTCATGGGGAGGCCGCCAGTTCGGGTTTCAGAGGGCCGGGGGGCATGCCGGCTTGCAGGTAGGTCTTTTTGAGGGGGGATGCGAAGATGCCTAGTCCAGTGGGTGCGTCGATCGGCCGTTGCTGGCGCGGTCTGGCGCTGCTCACGGTGCTGCTTGCCGGAGCTTGCGGCGAGCCGACACCGCCGGCGCCGCCAGCGACAGCCGGGGAAGTCCGCCATTTCACCGGCACCTGGTCATTCACCGGCAACCGTCAGCTGATGCAACTGGCACCCGGCGACCAGGCGGCGATCTTCTTGGTCAGCGGTTCGCTGCTGCTCGCCGGGCGGGAGCGGCCGACGCTCGGCTTTCGGGCCGAGATCATGGGCTTCTCGGACAGCCAAACGGGCATGGTGGGACGCGGCGTGTGGATCGACCAGCGCGGCGACAAGGCGTTCAGCGAACTGAGCGGTGAATCGGCGCTTCCCGGACATGCGATCAAGGGCCGTTTCACCGGGGGAACCGGCCGTTACGCCGGCGTTACCGGCGAATACGGCTTTACCTGGCAGCGGCTGTCGGAAAGCGAGGACGGCGTCAGCGGACGGGTCGCTGACCTCGCCGGCTGGGCGCGTCTGGCCGTGCCGGTTGCAACCGTCCAAGGAGGCCGGCAATGAACGCATCGGGTTCCCGTTTCCGCCAGGCCTTGAAGGCGCTGGCGCCATTCGCACTGGCCCTCGGCATCTGGTTCGTGCCGATTTCCGAGGGGTTGACGCGCGAGGCTTGGCACCTTTTCGCAATCTTCGCCGCGGCGATCTTCGCCGTCATCATCAATGCCTTTCCCCTGTTGACCGCAGCGCTGCTCGCCGGCGCCTTCGCGGTGCTCAGCGAGACGGTCGATCCGGGCAAGGTCTTCGCCGGCTTCGCCAACCAGAGCGTGCTGCTTGTCGTCGTCGCCTTCCTCGTCGCGCAAGCGGTGGTCAAGTGTGGGCTCGGCCGGCGCATCGCGCTGTGCGTCGTGGCTCTCTTCGGCCGCTCGACGCTCGGGCTGGCCTACAGCATCTTTCTCACCGACGCCCTGATTGCCCCAGGCTTCCCGAGCAATACTGCGCGAGGCGGCGTCCTCTTCCCGATCATCCTGTCGCTCGCGCAGGGCGCCGGCTCGCGTCCCGAAGAGGAGAGCCGGCGGCTCGGCGGTTATCTCATGTTCTGCGGCATGGCCAGCCTCAGCGTTTCGTCGGCACTGTGGCTGACCGCGACCTCGGCCAATCCGATCGGCGTCTCGCTGGCAGCTGAGAAGGGGCTGCAGGTGAACTTCGGCACCTGGCTGCTCGTTGCTTCGGTGCCGGCGCTGTGCGCGATCGCGCTGCTGCCCTACTTTCTCTACCGCGTGTTCCCGCCCGGAGTGACCGCCACACCCGACGCGCCGCACGCGGCGCGCGCGGCGCTGGGCGAGATGGGGCCGCTGGCGCGCGACGAGTGGATCACCGCGATTGTCTTCGGTCTGATGATCTTCGCCTGGATCTTCGCCGGAACCTTCAACCTCAGCCTGGCCGGCGTCGCCATCGCCGGGCTCGGCCTGCTGCTGGCATTCGGGGTGCTTACCCTGGACGACATCTACCTGCAGGGCGGCACGCTGGCCACCTTCCTCTGGCTGGCGGTGCTTTTCGCCCTCAGCGGGCAACTCAACGAGATGGGCTTCATGGGCTACGTCGGCGAGCGCCTGGCCTTCATGCTCGCCGGGTTGGCGTGGCCGGCTGCCTACGTCGTTCTGCTGCTGCTCTACGTCGCCATGCACTACATGTTCGTCAGCCAGTCGGCGCAGGTGCTGGCGCTGCTCGGCGTCTTTCTCGACGTTGGCGTCAAGACCGGCGTCCCGGTCAGCCTGATGGCCTTCGCGCTGCTCTTCGCCAGCAGCTATTTCTCGACGTTGACACCGCAAGGTGGCAGTCAGAACGTCATCTTTGTCGCCAGCGGCTACCTGACGCAGGGCGAGTTGTACCGTCTCGGGCTGCTGACGACGGTCTTCTGCACGCTGGTGTTCCTGCTGATCGGGACGCCCTGGGTGCTCTGGGTCGGCTGAGGGGCGTTGGCGGCGCCCGATCTTTCGAAAGGAACGGAAATGGCACGGATCGAGAAGGATTTCCTCGGCGAGAAGGAACTGCCGGATACGGCGTATTACGGCGTACAGACGCTGCGCGGCAAGGAGAATTTCCACATCACCGGCATCCCGATGGCGGCCGAGCCGTACTTCGTCAAGGCCTTCGGCTACGTCAAGAAGGCCGCGGCGCTGGCCAACCGCGACCTCGGCGTCCTCGACGCGCGCATCGCCGACGCCATCGTCGGCGCCTGTGACCGGCTGATCGCCGGCGAGATGGCCGACCAGTTCGTCACCGACTTCATCCAGGGCGGCGCCGGCACCTCGACCAACATGAACGCCAACGAGGTTATCGCCAACCTGGCGCTGGAGAGCCTGGGTCACCGGAAAGGTGAGTACCAGTTCGTCAACCCCAACGATCATGTCAATTACGGGCAATCGACCAACGACATCTATCCGACCGCGTTCCGCCTGGCGCTGATCTTCCGGCTGGCCAGCTACATGGAGGCGCTGCGCCGCCTGCAGGACGCCTTCTATGCCAAGGCCAAGGAATTCGAACGAGTGCTCAAGATGGGTCGCACCCATCTGCAGGATGCCGTGCCGATGTCGCTCGGGCAGGAGTTCCACGGCTGGGCGACGACCATCGGCGAAGAGGTCCAGCGCATCGCCGAGGTGCGCCAGTTCCTGCACGAGATCAATCTCGGCGCGACGGCGATCGGCACCACGGTGACCGCCGCGCCGGGCTACCCGGAACTCGCGACCAGGTACCTCTCCGAACTGACCGACACCCGGTTCACCCTGGCCGGCGACCTGATCGAGGCGACCTCTGACACGGGCGCCTACGTGCTGCTCTCCGGCGTGCTCAAGCGGACCTCGGTCAAGCTGACCAAGATCTGCAACGATATCCGCATGCTGGCCTCGGGCCCGCGCTGCGGCCTCAACGAGATCAACCTGCCGCAGATGCAGCCCGGTTCGTCGATCATGCCGGGCAAGGTCAATCCGGTCATTCCCGAGGTGGTCAACCAGACCAACTTCCTGGTGATCGGCCTCGACCTCACCGTAACGCTGGCCGCATCGGCGGGACAGCTGCAGCTCAACGTCATGGAGCCGGTGATCACCTTCGCGCTGTTCACGTCGATCTTCACGATGGAAAACGCGGTCAACAGCCTGCGCCTGAACTGCGTCCAGGGAATCACCGCCAACGCCGAACACTCGCACGCCATGGTGCTCAACGCGCTCGGCATCGTCACCGTGCTCAAACCGACGCTGGGCTACAAGCAGTGCGCCGAGATCGCCCGCGAGGGTTACGAGACCGGCAAGTCGCTGCACGACATCGTCGTCGGCGAGCGCCGGCTGCTGACCCAGGCGCAGTGGGACGAGGTCTTTTCGTTCGAGAACCTGATCAGCCCGAGGCACGAGTAACCAGCCGCGACGGGGCGGCATTCTTGATCGGATTTCCGGCAGGCCGGGCGGGACGCCCGGTTGCCTTGTGTTTGCCGAAGGGAGAGCGGGCATCATGACAACGACGATTTTTCTGCAGTTTGCGGTAGTGCTCGCGGCAATCTGGATGGGTGCGCGCTACAGCGGGGTGGGACTCGGCCTGTGGGGAGCGGTCGGCCTGCTGGTGCTGGTCGTCGGCTTCGGGGTCACGCCGACCTCGCCGCCGATCGATGTCATGCTGATCATCCTGGCGGTGATCATGGCCGCCTCGGTGATGGACGCCGCGGGCGGGATCGACTTTCTCGTCCGCGTCGCCGAGCGGATCATCCGCGCCAACCCGAAGTACGTCACCATCGTCGCGCCGCTGACGACGTGGAGCTTCACCTTCGTCGCCGGTACCGGGCACATCGTCTATCCGCTGCTGCCGGTGATCTACGAGACCGCGCATCAGAGCGGCATCCGTCCCGAGCGGCCGATGGCCATCGCGACCATCGCCTCGCAGCAGGCGATAACCGCCAGCCCGGTCGCCGCGGCGACGGCGGCGATGATCGGCCTCTTCGCCGAAAAGGGGCTGACCCAGTGGGGGCTGCCCGAGATCCTGATGATCTGCGTGCCGGCGACGCTGACCGGTGTGGTGGCTGGCGCCATCGTCTCGATGTTTCTCGGCAAGGACCTGAAGGACGATCCCGAATATCAGGCGCGTCTCACGGCAGGCAAGATACCGGCGCCGCAGGCGGCGGGCGAGCGCCCGCCGCTGAAGCCGGCGGCCAGGGTTTCGGCGTATCTCTTCCTGAGCGGCGTCGCGCTGGTCGTACTGTTCGGCTTCTTCCCCGAGTTGCGCAAGCTGCCCGGCGCCAAGAACCCGCTCGGCATGCCGATCGTCATCGAAATCGTCATGATGGCGGTCGCCGCGATCATGCTCATGGCAACCCGGGTGAATGTCGATGAAGTGCCCAGGACCGCGACGTTGCGCGCCGGCGTCGTGGCCGTGATCGGCATTTTCGGGCTGGCCTGGCTCGGCGACAGTTTCATCGCCGCGCACAAGGAAGTCATCGTGCCGGCCATCGGCCACTGGGCCGAAGCCGTGCCGTGGACCTTCGCCTTCGGCCTGTTCTTCGCTTCCGTGCTGCTCTACAGCCAGGCGGCGACGACGCGGGCACTGATGCCGCTCGGCATTGCACTGGGCATTCCACCGCAATTCCTGATCGCCATGTTTCCCTCGGTCAACGGCTACTTCTTCATCCCGACCTATGGCTCGCTGATCGCCGCGATCAACTTCGACCTGTCGGGGACGACCAGGATCGGCAAGTACGTCGTGAACCATTCGTTCATGATTCCCGGCCTCGTCGCGACTTCGGTGGCCGTGACCAGCGGCCTGCTGCTGGCGCGGGTCATGTTCTGACCTGGCGGCGGGTGCAACGGACCAGGAAGCGGCCGGGGTCGAGCGCATCGACGAGGTCGCGCTCCAGCGGCAGCGGGTCGCCCTCGATGCGGCTGACCAGCAGGTCGGCCATCAGCGCCGACCAGGTGATGCCGCGTGTGCCGTAACCCTGGGCGCACCACAGCCCGGGCAGTCGGGGCAGGCTGTGCAGGCGGCTGTTGATACCGGCGGCGCTGGCCGCCGGGACCGGACCGACGATCGGCAGGCGGTCGGGCGACAGCGGACGGAAGCCGACGCGGCCGGCGAGTTGTCCGGGATCGATAGCGGCAGCGAAGCCGGGCAGGGTCAGCTCGAGCTGGGCAAGGTTGGCGCGATGGTCGTCCAAGCGCTCGCCGGCCTCGTCATCGTAGAGCGAGAGCGTGGCGCCGATCAGGCAATGGCCATCGACGGCCGGCACTGCGTAGCCATGTTTGCAGAGGACGATTTCCAGTGGTGGCGTCGCCGTGGCCGGCAGATGGCTGACCTGGCCGCGTGCGGCAATCTGCGGCAGCCAGGCGAACTGGCTGAAATGCGCTGCGGCAACGCCGCTGGCCATGACGACGACCGGCGCCTCGGCCAATACGTTGCCGTCGGCCGCCAGCGCCTGCCAGCCGGTTTCCGCCCATTTCAGCGCGTCGACCGCAACCGCGCAACGGACCGTGATGCGTTCGGGAAAGGCGGCCAGCGCAGCGCGGCACAGTGACGGCGGCTGCACCCAGCCGCCACCGGGGAACCACCAGCCGCCGCTGTCCACCGGCCGCTCGAGGAGGGCGCTGGCAGTTGCGGCGGCGACGAACTGGACGACCTCGGGCGGCAGGCCGAGCATTTCCACGGCACGCCGCTGCTGTGCCTCATGGCCGGCATCGCGCGCCAGATGCAGGACGCCGCAGGGCGACCAGCGGGCAGCGGGCAGGGATTGCAGCAGGGCGCGGGTGGCGAGGTAGCCGGCCCGCGTCAGGCGCGAGATGCGGTTGTCGTCGGGGCTGGGCAGCGGGCGCAGCATCCCCGCGAGATTGCCGCTTGCGCCCTGGCCGGGTGCCGCAGCCTGTTCGAGAACGGCGACCTCCCAGCCGCTTGCAGCGAGCCGGTGGGCGACCGTGCTGCCGGCGATGCCGGCGCCGACGACGATGGCGCGGCGCTCGCCCGGCGGCGGTCGGCGATCCGGGCGACGCGAGCGGAAATGGCCGGCGAGCATCTCGCGCCGCGGCGCAAATCCGGGACGACGTTCGAGAGCGAATTCGACTGCGGCGAGGGCGTCGCGGACCGGCCGCGCCAGGCTCCAGGTGGCGAGGGTGGCGCCGGGTGCGGCGAGGCGGGCGAGCGCCTTGCACACCGGCAACGACCACATTTCCGGATTGCTCGCTGGTGCGAAACCATCGAGATAGAAGGCATCCACCGCCGCATCGACCTCGCGCAGCTGACTTGCCGCATCGGCGAAGACGAGGGTCAGGATGACCCGGTCATCGTCGAGATGCAGGCGGTGGATGCCGGGCGTCAGCGGCGGCCAGTGTTGGCGGAGGGTGGCGGCAAGGTCGGCGAACTCCGGCCATGCCTGCTGGGCGCCGGCAAGGTCGGGCGCGGTCAACGGGTGTTTTTCGATCGAAATGAAATGCAGGCGGCGGCAGCGCCGGGCGTCCGCTCGCCACGCTTGCCAGGTGGCGAGGAAATTCAGCCCGAGGCCGAAGCCGGTTTCGAGAATGACGAAGCGCTTCCTGTCCTGCCAGCGCTGCGGCAGGTCATTGCCGCCGAGAAAGACATGCCGTGCCTGCGCCGGCCCGCCGTGGATCGAGTGGTAGACGTCGCCGAAGGCGGGCGAGAAGGGGGTGCCGTCGGGCATGAATTCGAGGCGGGCGGGCTGCACGGGCATGGAGGCCATTGTAACCTGCCGTGCCGGGGGCACAGGCCCGGCGCCGTGTGGGGCGGGGCAGGTAATCCCGCTGTTGGCGATCCCGGTTTGCAACTCGCAACGGCAAGTTCATAATTGTTGGCGACCTTGGGAAACAACATGCGTTCGCGACTGGCCCGCTACCTGCTGACTCTGATCCTCCCCTCCGGACTGCTTTGTCTGATCTTTGTCACCTCGCTGCACCACGAGGACCAGGTCAGGGTGAGGGAGAGTCTGGAAGTGGCGGAGGAATTGCGTCTGCTTGCCGGGGCGCGCTCCCTCACCGGCGACATCGAAATGATTGCCGGCGATGTCCGGCTGATCGCTAGCCTGCCCAGCCTCGCCGGGGTGCTCGACAAGGGCGATCCGCCGAAGCTTGCCGCCTACGTCGCCGATCTGGTGGCGCTCTCCGCGAGTCGTCGGGTCTATGACAAGTTGCGCTGGATCGACGAAAGCGGAATGGAACGCGTCCGCGTCGACTACGTCTACAACCGGCCATTCGTGGTTCCTGCGGAGCGATTGCAGAACAAGGCAGAACGCTATTTCTTCATCGACACGATGAAAATGGCACCGGGCGAGATCTATGTGTCGCCGCTCGATCTCAACGTCGAGCAGGGCCGCGTCGAAACGCCTTTCAAGCCGACACTCCGACTCGGCATGCCGGTTTTCGATACGGCGGGGCGTCCGCGCGGGATCGTGATGGTGAACTATTTCGGGCGTTACCTGCTCGACCGGTTTTCCGACGTCACCGAAGCCCGGGAGGGCAGCGTTCGCGTGAATCTGCTCAACAGCGACGGATATTGGCTGATCGCGCCGCAGGCGGGAGATGAGTGGGGTTTCATGTTCGGGCGCAAGGAGCACTTCGGGACGCGTTTTCCCGAGGCGTGGACGCGGATTTCAGCAGGCGAGCGCGGGCAGTTCGAGGATGATGACGGGTTGTGGTCGTTCAACACCGTACGTCCGCTGGTTGCGGGAATGGCCTCGGCAATGGGTTCGCCGCTTGCCGATTCCGGCGGGTCAGCGCCGATCAGGGCCGGCCAGTATGCCTGGAAGGTGGTGTCGCGGATTCCCCCGGACATGTTGATGCGGATGGCAAATCGCAGTCTCGGCGGCTGGGTCCTGATCACGCTGCTGTTCATGGGTGCGCTGCTCTCCGGCGCGTTCGTCCTGGCGCGAGCGAATCAACGGCGTGATGCCATGGCCGAGAGTCTGCGCACGTTGAACCGCCGGCTCGAGGAGAAGGTCCGCCAGCGCACCGAGGAATTGCTCCAGCAGGCGATCCGCGATCCGCTGACCAGCCTGTTCAACCGGCGCTACCTCGACGAGACCTTGCCGCGGGAGATCCATCGCGCCCTGCGCGAGGAGCAGCCGCTGGCCGTCGTGATGATCGACCTCGATCATTTCAAGCGCTTCAACGACCAGTGGGGGCACGAGGCCGGCGACATCGTGCTGCTCGGAGTCGCCGAGGCGCTGCTCGACGGACTGCGGGCATCGGACATTGCCTGCCGCTACGGTGGCGAGGAACTGCTCGTCGTCATGCCCGGCGCCGATGCCGACGAGGCGGTGAGGCGGATCACCGCAATCGCGGCGCAAGCGCGCGCGGTGGGAGCGCGCGTGATGGGGCGCGAAATCGAGGCGATCACCTTCTCGGCCGGTGTCGCCATCGTTCCCGATAATGGCGACAGCGCGGAAGTCCTGGTGCGCGCCGCCGACCGTGCGCTCTACATGGCCAAGGAGACCGGTCGCGACCGGATCGTGGTTGCCCATCCCTCCGGCTCGGCGCAGTAGCCGCTTCGCCGCTTGCCTGTTGCCGGAAGATGGCTGCCCGCAATGGCATCGCGGATTCCACGCTGCCTGGCCGCCGACCCGCAGCTATTCCAGCGCCGAAAAGGTGTCGACCATGATCAGCACGCGGGGTATTCCTCTCCTCGACCAGCGCCGGAACGGGCCGGCAAGCGCTGCGAGTCGTTGCAGCAGCGGCAGTCCGCGGCGGATGAGAGCCATGATCTCCGGATTGGGATTCGCGGCGCAATAGCGATCGATCAACTGCGGCAGCAATTGCCGCGCTTCACCTTCGCCAATCGGGCCGCTCAGCGGAATCGAATTGAGAAACAGCGCCAGATCGGCGGCCTGCGTCACCTCCAGCGGCATGATTTCGCCGAAGTCTTCCTCGAAGTCGATCCGGTAGCTGACGCCATCCTGAAGCGTCACGTTCCTGATCTGCGCGCCGCCGTGCCAGTGGCCGGCGCGGTGGAACTCGCCGAGTTCGGTCGCCAGCCGCGGCAACTCGCTGCGCCAGGTTGCCGGCGTCCAGGTCTTCAGATGCGCCTGCACGACCGCGCCGCAGTATTCGAGGACGAAGAACTCCCCGGTCATCAGGGCGACCCGCGGCACGCGAATGCCGGCGGCCGCCAGATCCTTCAGTCGGGTCGCCTCGAAGTCCATGCTGCCGGTTGCTCCGGAGAGCGCCAGCGTTTCCAGCGGGAGGCGCTGTCCGGTAAGGCGCTTGACCAGCCACCACATGAACACCGTCTGGATCAGCCTGCGCGGCCTTGCGGCAAGGCGCTTGACGACGTAGCGCCGGCCCTCGTGGTCGAAGATGCGGGTGCGGCCCGAATCCGTCGCGAGGGCCGCGCGCGCGGCGGCTTCCAGCGAGACCGGGTTTTCGTTCACGCGCGCCGGCGGCCCGAGCCAGCGCTGGCGAGACCAGCCTGCGGGGCGCAGCCACCCGTCATTCGGGACGCATCTGAGGAAAGAGGATCACGTCGCGAATTGCGGGCGCATCGGTCAGCAGCATGACCAGACGGTCGATGCCGATGCCGCAGCCGCCGGTGGGGGGCAGGCCATACTCGAGGGCACGGATGAAGTCGGCGTCGTAGTACATCGCTTCCTCGTCGCCGGCCTCCTTGGCCTTGGCCTGCTCCAGGAAGCGCGCGGCCTGGTCCTCGGCGTCGTTGAGCTCGGAGAAGCCGTTGGCGATCTCGCGGGCGACGATGAACAGTTCGAAGCGCTCGGTGATCTCCGGATTGCTGTCTGATGCGCGGGCCAGCGGCGAGACCTCGACCGGGTAGTCGATGATGAAGGTGGGATCCCACAACTGGGGTTCGGCAGTCTCCTCGAAGAACATCAACTGCAGCGTGCCGAGGCCGGGCTCGCCCTTCATTTCCACCTTGCGCGCGGCGAGCTGTTCACGCAGCCAGCCGGCATCGGTGAGCTGGGAGTCGCCGTAGTGCGGGCAGTAATGCTTCACGGCCTCGACCATGGTCATGCGCTGAAACGGTTTCGACAGATCGAGTTCGCGGCCCTGATAGTGGAACACCTCGCGCCCGAGCGCCTCGCGTGCCGTGTGGCGCAACAGGCCCTCGGTGAAGTCCATGAGGCTGCGGTAGTCGGCGTAGGCCTCATAGAATTCCATCATCGTGAATTCCGGGTTGTGGCGCGGCGACAGGCCTTCGTTGCGGAAGTTGCGGTTGATCTCGAAGACCTTCTCGAAGCCGCCAACGACCAGGCGCTTCAGGTAGAGCTCCGGTGCGATGCGCAGGAACTGCTGCATGTCGAGCGCGTTGTGGTGCGTGACGAAAGGCTTGGCCGCGGCGCCGCCGGGGATCGGGTGCATCATCGGTGTCTCGACTTCGAGGAAGCCGTGACCGCTCATGTAATTGCGGATCGCGGTGACGGTCCGGCTGCGGGCGAGGAAGGTGATGCGGGTTTCCTCGTTCATGATGAGGTCGACGTAACGCTGGCGGTACTTCATCTCCTGGTCGGCCAGGCCATGGAACTTGTCCGGCAGCGGGCGCAGCGACTTGGTCAGCAGGCGGATCTCGGTCGCATGGATGGTCAGTTCGCCAGTTCGGGTCTTCATCAGCGTGCCGACCACGCCGAGGATGTCGCCGAGATCCCAGGTCCTGAAATCGGCGTAGACGTCTTCGCCAAGACTGTCGCGGGTGACGTAGATCTGGATGCGGCCGGAGAGATCCTGCAACGTGGCGAAGGAAGCTTTGCCCATGACGCGCTTGAGCATCATGCGCCCGGCGACCCTGACTTCGACCGGCATGCCTTGCAGTTCTTCGGAGGTCTTGTCGCTGTACCCATCGAGCAACTTGAGCGCCGTGTTCTCGCGCTGAAAGTCGTTGGGAAAGGCTTTGCCTGTCTTGCGCCACTCGGCGAGCTTGGCGCGGCGCTCGGCGATGAGCTGATTCTCGTCTTGCTGGACAGGCTGTTCGGCGTTGGCCATGAAGTATCCTCGAAAATGGGGTCGGTTGCGGTCGACCGCGTAAAACCCTGAATTTTCGCCGATTTCACCCCGCCGGAACAAGCGTGCGCGAATATTTTCAGGTCACCCCGGGTGGCGGCGACCCGCGAGCGCCACCGTATCCGAATACACTGTTTGCCGCCAGCGGCAATGGCAGTGAGATAATCGCGCCGTGGCAGTCTGGTCTGGTTCTCACGGCCAGTCGTCAGGCGGGGCGCCTCACCGGTGTCCGGAAATTGACGGGAAAGGATATGCGTATGGCCAGAGCCTGGCAATCGACTTTGACCGGCGTGCTGTGCTTCGGGATCGTTCTCGGTACGGCGGTCGCCGCACCGCTCAAGATTCTGGGCTTCGACGACATGTCGTGCGCTGCCTGGGTCGCTTCGAGGGAGGACGGAGACCGAAGAGCCAGCTACGTCGTGTGGATCCGCGGATTCCTGACCGGGCACAATTACGGCGAGCAGAGCCAGCAGGTGTCGAGCATTTCCAGCGGCACGATCGAAAATTTCGTCAATCGCTACTGCACCCAGAATCCGAACGGCCAGTTCAGCGATGCGGCATTGCGCCTGAGCGACGAGTTTTCGGGGCGCAACCAGCCGATCAGGAAGTGAACACGGCTCCGGTCGGGCCGCGACCGGGACGGGCCACGTTCAGGCCGCTACAGTGCTGCTCGCTGACGGCGCCTGCGAGTGCCGGTGGACTGTCGCTTCCAGCCAGCGCGCCACGGCGTCGGCAGCCGCCTGCCATTGATGTTCCAGCATCAGCATGTGGCCGCAGTCCGGGATGTAGGTTTGCCGGGCGCGCCAGCGCAACGCGGTGTAGCTCGTGGCAAAGGGTGGAAAGACGGCGTCGCGCTCGCCGCCGATCACCATGACCGGAAGTCGCGGTTGCGGGCGATGCTGCCTGAGGCCGACAACCAGCATGTCGGAGATGGCACGGACTGGTTCCGGCTGGATCAGGTGTGCGAAGTCGAGGAGTTCTTCAGGCCTGGTCACCGGCGAGAAATAGATGTCGCGCATCAGCGACAGGCTGGTCGGGCTGAGTTCGCCATGGTGACTGAGCCGGGTGATCTCCGAAAACATCTCGGGGTGCTTCAAGGCAAGCCGCATGATCGAACCCCAGGTGCCGGTCGGCGGCACCGGCGCCATGAGCACCGCGGCGCGTGCAGTGGTCTGCTCGAGCGCACGCTCGATCACGCTGCAGCCCATCGAATGGCCGATCAGCACGGGCTCGCTGGGCAGGCTGGCGATGACTTGGCGCAAGTCGGCGGTGTAGTCGTCGATGCCGAAGCGGTCGGCTTCGTCCTTGCCTTCGCTCAGTCCATGGGCGGTGAGGTCGAGCGCGTGACAGTTGTAGCCGAGCGCGGCGAAGTAGGGCAGGAAATGGATGTCCCAGCAACGGGAGTCCATGTAGGCGCCATGGACGAACAGCAGATGGGGCGCATCCGTCTGCATCGTGGCGGGGCGGTGGAGCGTGTGAATCTGGCGCGGGGGCATGCGGTAGTCTCCGTATCGGCGGCGCGAGCGTATTTTTACACCCGCAGCAACGCAATTTTAAGCGGTGGCCGGCCGTCGTGGCTGGGGAAATCGGCCTCCGGCATGATCCATTCCACTTCCCGGATCTTCCGGCCGATCTTCGCGGCGCAACGCGCAAGCTGGTCGGCCCAGGCCTCGCGCGAGATTTCCGCCGCATTGTTGCAGCAGATCAGGGTCCCTCCTTCGGTCGTGCACAGCAGCGCCAGCTTCATCAGTGCGGCGTAATCGTTGACGATATCGACGACCCCGAACGGGCTCTTGGCATAGCGCGGCGGGTCGAGGAAGACGAGGTCGAAGCTGCGCCGGTCGAGCCTCGGAAAGGCGGGCATGCGCTTGCCCCTGACGACCGCCGGCTGGCCGATGCCGGCGAACTGGCGCATCGCGGCAAAGGCGTCGCTGTGGATGAAGCGCAGGCGGACCGGCAGGTCGTTGCGACGGGCGTTTTCCTTTCCCACCTTGAGGTTGGACTCGGCGAAGTCGACGTTGACGACATGCGCCGCGCCGGCCCTGGCGGCGGCGACGCCGATACCGCAGGTGTAGGCGAACAGGTTGAGCAGCGACTTGCCGGAGGCTTCCTGCATGATCTGGCGCCGGCCGGCGCGCATGTCGAGAAAGAGCCATGGATCCTGGCCTGCGTGGCGGGCCTGGATGACGTAGCGTACGCCCAGTTCGCGAATTTCACGCGGCTTCTGCGCCGCGCACAGCACTTCGGCCGGCAACGGGTTGGCGACGCGTGAGTTGGGGCGGCTGCGATCGTTGTAGACGCTAGTCAGGCCGGGCAGGGCGGCGGCGTAGAAATTCTCGATGGCGACCCGTTCATCGCTGTCGAGGGCATTATGGAAGGTCTGGATCAGCAGCAGGTCGCTGTAGCGGTCGACGGTCAGACCGGGACGTTTTTCACTGCTGCCGTTGAACAGGCGGTAGGCATCGGTGTCTTCTTCGTGCAGGCGCGCGATCAGAGGCTGCCGGGCGGCGAACGCGGCCTGCAGAAGTTCGGTCAGTGCTTGGTCTTGCATGGTGTTCTCCCGGCGCGGTGGCGGCGCTCGCCGTGGACCCGTGCCCCGGGAAAGCCGCAGCCGGATTCTACCGGAGTGCCGTGGCGCCCGCAGTTTCGAGCGCCACCCAGATTTGCCAGTGGCCGCAGGTCGAGCGGGCGCGCCGCTCCGAGCCATCCCAGCCGCCACCAATGCACAAGCCGGTGACCGTTTCTCCGGCAACGGCCACGGTGCCCGGCCGCTCAGCCGGCTGCCGCTCGCCGCACCAGCGTTCGCAGGTGGCGCAGCGTCTCTGGTACACAACCTGGATCAGCAAGTCTTGTCGGCACGGCAGGCGGCAATACTCTGAGTGGCCGGCACGACGGCGCCGCCGCTGCCGATCCAGCCCTTGATGCCTTTCTTCACGTTGTAGACCGTCGGATACCCCGCCTGTTGCGAAAGCAACTGGCTGACCGGTTTGGTGCGGTTGCCCGAGCGGCAGATCACGACGACCGGGTCGCCCGGCCTGGCCAGCGGCTTCAGCTTTTCCAGCCAAACGGCCGGATCGGCCCGCCCGCGCTCGTCGAAGTAGGTCAGCAGCCTGCTGCCGGACACAATGCCGGTTTCTTCCCATTCGGGCTGGGTGCGGATATCGATTACCGTGACTCCGTTCCTGATCAGTTGCGCCAGTTCGGCATTGTCGATATCGATGACTTCGGCGCGGGCGAGCAGCGCGCACGGAGCAAGGCAGGAAAGAAGAAGAAATTGGCGCATGGCAGCCCTCATAAATTAGCGCCTGCTAATTCTATACCAAGTTCTACTCATTGCCGTCCCTGTTGCTGGCGCTTCATCATTTCCTGCATGTTTCCGGCGTTTACCGGCGGCATCCCGGGCATCATGATGTCACCCGGCTTCTGGCTCGGCTTGCAGGGGCTGAGCCAACGCGCTTCCTGCGTCATCTTCATTTCGCTCATGCCGTGCTGTGGCGGGTTGTAACGGATCTGCATGTCGTTGCGGTAGGTGCTGTCGAAGTCGCCGGTGATGACAGCGTCGGTGGTTGCCGTCGTGCCGTCGAGCTTGCACACCGAATGGATGGTCACCTTGCCGGAGGTACGACTGACATCCATCACCGGGCAATTGGCCCGCTCCCTGGCGCGTTCCTGCATCAGGTTGTCGCTGGCCTGATCGACGCACATCTGCATCGGTCCCTGCGCGGGCATGCCGGCCATCTGGGTCCTGACCTCCCAGAGGCCGGACTTGCGCTGGGGTGCATCCGCTGCGCTGGCGGTGGCTGCCAGCAGCACGGCGAGAAGGGCGAAGCTGATGCGAGCAGTATTCATGATTCAGGCTCCCTAGCGTCGATGCGCTCTATCCTATCCCTGTTTGCCGCAATCGTCATGTGATAATGCCCATTCTTCTTGGGGGCGGGTATGGCGCTGAAAGCGACGATCCACAAGGGGGAACTGCAAGTCGCCGACCTCGACCGGGCCCACTTCGGCAACTATGCGCTGGCCGTCGCTCGCCACCTGTCGGAAACCGACGAGTGCATGATGATCCGCCTGCTGGCCTTCGCGCTCTGCGCTGACCGGCATGGCGCGGCGCAACATGTGCCTGCAATGCACGATCCGGGACGGTATCATCTGGCTGGGCAGCATGTCGAAATGACCCCAAGGGTTCTGTTTGCGACCGAGGAATAGTAGAATATCAAGATGTTCCGGGGGGAGCCCGGCCAATTTCCTTGAGCGAGGCAAACATGGCGGCAAATGATGATGACGAATCCACGGCGGTAATCGTCGGAGTTCTGGCGGGGATCGCGCTGGCGGTCGTGGCGGTGGTATATGCCGGCAAAGCGACCAAGGTGCCGGTGGCGCCCAAGGCGCCCGCCGTCGAGGTGGTCGAGATCGCCCCACAGGGCGAACCGCTGGCCAAGGTCTATTTCGCCGTGAGCGAAGCAAGGCTGACTGACGCCGACATGGCGGTCGTCGCCCTGACCTTGCAGGCGCTGGCTGCCAATTCGCGAGCCATCGTCCTGTTGTCCGGCTTTCACGATGTTTCCGGCGACGCCACGCAGAACGCCGAAGTTGCTCGGGCACGTGCGCTTTCCGTACGCGATGCTCTGATTGCGGGTGGTGTACCAGCCGACCGTTGCAAGTTGCGCAAGCCGGAATCGACCGTTGGCAGCGGTAGCCCGGAAGAGGGCCGTCGCGTCGAAATCCGCGTTCAGTAGCAAGGTTTCCAACCGGGGCGACCCAGCGCGGTTCGCCTTCCCCGTACGCATGGCATCGACAATGCCGTGCGACACATTCCTTTCGCCCAGGCGTGACCTAACCGCCGTCCCCTCTGCCTGGGAACCGGTGCAGGAAAAGCTGTCCGCGTCAGAAGGGTGACAGGGTCGCCACCACCTTGCCCGTCTCGATCCTGATCCTGCGCAGCAGCCAGCGGGCTGCCCTTTCCTCTGCGCTGCCGTCTTCGCGCAGCACGTAGACAGGCTTGTCGCGGAAATAGGCGGCCATTACCTGGGTGACTGCACGCCGGACCTGTGGCTGGAATTCGTGCGGAAGGGCGACCGATTCGACCGAGTCGGCCACCGGGCTTTCGAGGAAGAATGCCTTGGACTGATCGTCGTAGCGTACGCCGGCGTTCCCGGTGACTTCGACCGGGATCGGCGGGTTGCCGAGCAAGGCGATTTCCATACGGGCGGCGATTCCGGCGCGGCCTTCGGGGGTGCCCAAGCGGATCCTGGGTGCCTCGCGCAGAGTCACGGCGAGCATGGTCCCGGCGCGTTTTTCCAGACGCCCGTTCTTGTCGATTGCGGCCTGGATCTCGGCTTCGGTGAAAACAATTTCCTTGTCCAAGAGAGCGGCGCTGGCGTCAAGTGCGGGGCAACTCAGGGTGAGCAGCAGCAGGGTGGCGAGGGCGGATTTCATGCTCATGCTCAGGGCAGGATCGCGTGATTGCCTGGCGACCGGGCGGAGAGCGACTGGCTCAGCGCAGCATGGCGACGTAGATGCCGGTCAGGATGGCCGTTGTGATGACGCCGCTGATGTTGGCACCCAGCGCGTGCGGCAGGATCATGATTCCCGGATTGGCCTGGGTGGCGATCTTCTGCACGACCTTGGCCGTGGTGGGAACGCAACTGACGCCGGCGATGCCGATGATCGGGTTGTACTTGCCCTTGTACCAGAAATAGAGGGCGTAACCGCCGATGATCCCGCCGATCCCCGAGAGCAGCAGCGCCAGCATGCCGAGCAGGAGGAGTTTGAGGACGACCGGATTGAGGATGGTGCTAGCCTCGCAGAGGATGCCCAGGGTCAGACCAAGGAAGAACGTGGCGCCGTAGAGGAAAGTCTCGCCGATCAGGTTGGAGAAATTGACGAGACCGCCTTCACGTACCGCGACCCCGACGAAAAGCGAAAGGAAGAGCGGCGCCGCGACCGGGAAGAGCAGGCACATCAGGGTGCAGATGACGACGGCGAACACCAGCTTCTGGCCGGAGGTGACCTTCCGGATTTCCTCTGCCGGCATCGGTATGGCGCGCAGTCGCTCCGGAATCAGCAACTTGATCAGGTAGGGGTAGCCGCCGTAGGTCAGGCCGAGATAGAGGTAGCCGACGACGGTGATCGGGACGAACAGGTCCTTGGCCAGGATCAGCGAGGCGAAGAGGACCATCGGGCCGTCGGCACCGCCAATCAGCGCCACCGAGGCGGCCTCTTGTTCGGTCATGCCGAGCGCCACCGCGATCGGAAAGACGGCTACCGTGCCGAGTTCGGCAAACAACGCCAGAATCATGCTCTGGAACGGCCGTGCCATGACGAAGCCGACATCGAGCAGGACGCCGATGCCCATGAATACCAGGCAGGCGATCAGGCCGTTGCTGAACATCAGGGTGTAGATCGGCTGCAGCCAGTCGATCTGCAGCGTGTTGACGACATCGTTGGTTTCGCTGACCAGCGGGTCGACGAACAGGGTCCCCATCCTGCCGTTCTCGAAGAACATCACTCCGGCATTGACCGAGGCCATCCCGAGCCCCATCGGGATCATCAGCAAGGGTTCGAGGATCTCCTTCTTCCCGAGATAGATCAGCAGGAAACCGAGCAGCATCAGCGCGATGCGCCCGAAGGCGATCTTCGGATCGGACGCCAGCAGCGTCGCGATGCCCTGAAACAGGTCGAGCAGATGGATGTCTTGCATCGTCGTGACCCTGTTCAGGAAATCGTCAGCAGGACCTGTCCAGGTTCGACCGGATCGCCAACCTTGACCGCAATGTTGGTGACCTTCCCCGAAACCCGGGCAACCATCGGCGTCTTCATCTTCATGGCTTCAACGACGGCGACCTTGTCACCGGCCTTGACCGCCTGCCCAAGCGAGACGGCGATGGCGTCAACGACACCGCCCAGCGTGCTTGCCACGTCGCCCGCGGCAGTAGGTCCGGCGCCGGTGGCAGCGGGGCTGGCGGCAGGCACAGGGGCCGACGCCGCGGCAGCGGGTTGCGGGGCTGGGATGTCCATACTGCCCTGGCCCGGGTAGAGCAGACTGTTCCCCTCGCTGAGATCCTCGACCGTAACGCTGTATTCCCTGCCATCGACAGTGATCTTGTACTTCTTTTCCATGATGCGGTTCTCCGGGAGATGATCGAGTCAGCGAAGCTAATGCTTGGGGTGGTGGGGCAGGGTATGCGAGGCATGATGCACCAGGCGCCCTTCGGCAGCCCATCCTGAATGGTGGGGAGCTGCCTCGATGTGGACCACGCGATGGGTGCCGCTCATGGCATGGACGGCCGCCGCGATCACCGCGATATGATCCGCCTCGACAGCAAACGGTGCCGGCGGAACGGCTAGCGGCTGCGCCGACACGGCAGGCTTGCGCTCCAGCATGTTGAGGGCAACCACGATCACCTTGATGACGACGGCCACGATCAGCGAAACGATAATCGCCAGACCGTAGATCCACAGTGTCCTGATGATCACTTCGCTCATCGCTGTCCTCCCGCATGCACCACAATGCGCCTCACAGCGGGATGTTCCCGTGTTTCTTGGCCGGCCGCAGTTCGCGCTTGCCGAGCAACTTGCGCAGGGCGAGGGCGAGCATCGGGCGGGTTTCCGCGGGCTCGATGACGTCGGACACGTAGCCGCGGGCTGCCGACAGGTAGGGCGAGGCGAACTCGGCCCGGTAGGCTGCCGCGAGCTCGGCGGATTTGGCGCGCCTGTCCTCCGCTTCGTCCAATTCCTTGCGATAAAGAAGGTTGACCGCAGCTTCCGCACCCATCACCGCGATTTCCGCCGTCGGCCAGGCATAGACGACATCGGCGCCCATCTCCTGTGAGCACATCGCCAGATACGAGCCGCCATAGGCCTTGCGCAGGACCACCGTCAGCTTGGGTGTGGTGCACGACGCGTAGGCGTAGAGCATCTTGGCGCCGTGGCGGATGATGCCGCCGCGCTCCTGCTCGATCCCAGGCAGGAAACCCGGTACGTCCACAAAGGTGACGACTGGAATGTTGAAGACATTGCAGAAGCGGATGAAGCGCGCTCCCTTGTCGGAGGCATTGAGATCGAGTGCACCCGCCATCTCCATCGGATTGTTGGCGATCACGCCAACCACTACACCCTCGATGCGGGCGAATCCGACAATGATATTGCGTGCCCAGCCGGCATGCACCTCCAGCAACTGGCCGCCATCGACGATGCGGCGGACGACGGCGTGCATGTCCATCGGCTCCGACGAGGTTTCCGGAATCAGGGCATGCAGTCCCTCGTCCGGGGTGAAGTCGATATCGGTGCCCAGAATGTGCGGGGGATCCTCGGTGTTATTTGCCGGAAGGTAGGACAGCAGGGCTTTGACCAGCGCGATTGCCTGGCGGTCATCGTCAACGACAAAGTGCACGTTGCCGCTGACCGTCGAGTGCACCTCGGCACTGCCCACCTCGTCCATGCTCGTCGCCCGTCCGGTAACCGCCTTGATGACTTCAGGACCAGTAATGAACATGTAGCCGTTATGCCTGGTCATGATGATGAAATCCATCAGCGCCGGCGAGTAGGCCGCTCCGCCGGCACACGGGCCAAGGACCACGGCAATCTGCGGCACGACGCCGGAAGCCAGAACGTTGTGGTAGAAAACCTCGCCGTAGCCGGAAAGGGCATCGACGCCCTCCTGAATCCGGGCGCCGCCAGAATCCTTGAAGGCAACCAGCGGGATGCCGTTCTTCAGTGCGACACGCATCACATCGACGATCTTGCGTGCGTGCATCTTGCCGAGAGTGCCGGCGGCGATGGTGAAGTCCTGGCTAAAGGCAGCCACTTGCACGCCTTCGACGTAGCCGGTGCCGGAGATGACGCCGTCAGCAGGCAACTCCCGGGATTCCATGCCAAAGTGGGTCCCGCCGTGCCGGATATAGGCGCCGCCCTCCTGAAAGGTGTGCGCATCGAACAGCAACGCCAGACGCTCGCGTGCGCCGAGCAGCCCTTTCTGGTGGCGAGCTTCCAGCTTGTCGGTGCCGCCACCGGCACGCACCTGGTTGCGCCGCTCGCGCAGGGTCTCGAGAACTTTCGAGGAAATAGTCATCGATTTGCCTTTGAAAAGAGAACGACACCAGCCAATTTGCAGGAAGGGATGTCGGAAGGTACCCCTGAAGGCGCAACCCAGTTCGCGTGGCGCTTTCGGACTCAATGCCGGAGGGCCTCCTCCCGTGTCTGCGAAGCACCCGAAACCTTACTCGAGCCATAACATCCGCCTTGGTGAAGGCTAGCATAGCATGCTGCATTCCCAATTGTGGAAATCCTCAATACCGGTGAAATTGCGGCGTTGACAGCAATTGGCCGGGCCCGGCAGACTCGTTTGCGCGGCGCTGAATCTTGCCACTGTCGCGGCCGGCCATGCGCTGGTTGCCGGGAGGTCTCGTCGCAAGCGGGGGGAAGCGGTGGGTCGGGGGCTGCCACTGCCCGGAGGCAACACCCTGATGCAGCAAGTGGCGCCCTGTCGGAGGCGCCGGAACCGCAAGCTGGATTGGTGGTCTCAGTCGGTCAAAGGTAATTTGATTCCAAAGTTTGCGGCAATTGCAGCCACCCATAGGAGAAGGCAATGCCCCTTCATCTGATCGCCGGTTCCGGATGGCAGTTGTTCGCCATGGTCGTCTTTGCTCTCGCGCTTCTCTTCGTCTTCTTCCTGATCATCCGTCAGAACCGGAAGGACTTCGAGGAAATCGAAGCCTGGCTCGCCGAAGAACGACTGAACTCCTAGAAGCCGACCACCAGCAGGGCGCAGGTGACAATGATCGTCGCGACCATGGCTAGCCCATAGCAGATCAGTTTGGCACCAGTGCCGGCGTGGATGCCGATATCGTGCAGGCTATGGAAGAGACGGTGCGCCGCGTGCCACAGGAAGAGTACGATGATCGCGAAAATGAAGCCCTTGCCGATCCAGTTCTGGGCAAAAGCAAGCATCTTCGGGTAGCTCATCGTGTCCACCGGCAGAAGCAGTCCGAGCGGGACGGCAATGCCGGTGATGAAAACCAGCATCGGGCCGAGCAGGGCGGACAACATGCCGCCAGCACCGAAAAGTGCCCAGAATATCGGAGCGTTGGAGCGTTTGAGTTCGCGTTTCATCGCGCCATCCCCCAGACAATAGCCAGCAGCGCCAGGCTGGCCGCTACCGCCACGGCGAGTCCGCCGCCGGTGATTGCCCCGGCCGAAAGCCGCTTGCCGCCGACTATGACCGGCGGCATCGTGCGTGGCATGATTTTGAACCAGGTGTAGGTGTGATAACCCATGGCGATTAGGGCGAGCACATGGAAGCCGATGTACCAAGGGTTCTTCAGTGCGGTCAACCAGTGGTTCCAGGCCGCTTCACCCTGCGCCAGACGGACCAGTCCGGTCAGCAGGATCGCTGCGTAGGCGGCGACGAAGAGGGCAGTTCCCTCGTGGATCATGTATTCGACGAAAAAAGGATTCTTCCGCCACCAGCCATCCATCGAGCGAACGTAGGGACGACGCTTGTTCACTTGGCACCTCCCTTCGGAGCAACGAAACGCAGGAAATAGTCCATCGCACTGTTGGTCTTGTTCTGGTTGACCGCATTGGCCGGATCGACGTGCTTCGGGCAAACCTCCGAGCAGTAGCCGACGGCAGTGCAATTGAACACCCCTTCTTCGGAGTTGACCAGTTCCATGCGTTCGGCCTTGCCACCGTCGCGTGAGTCGATGTTGTAGCGATGCAGCAGGGCCAGCGCAGCCGGTCCGACGAAGTCGGGATTGAGTCCGAACTGCGGGCAGGCGGCATAGCACAGCATGCAGTTGATGCATGAACTGAATTGCTCGTAGGCGTTGAGCTGCGCCGGTGTCTGCAGGTACTCGCCCTGCCCCAGCGGGCGCGCTTCCTTGGGGATGATGTAGGGCTGGATGCTCTCGAGTTTCTCGATGAAGCCCTCCATGTTGATCACGAGGTCGCGCTCGATCGGAAAATGCGAAAGCGCCTCGACCCGCACCCGACCCGGGTAATAGTCGCGCAGGAAGGTCTGGCAAGACAGGTTCGGTATGCCGTTGATCATCATGCCGCAACTGCCGCAAATGGCCATCCGGCACGACCAGCGGAAGCTCAGCGAGCCGTCGAGGTAGTCCTTTATGTATTGCACGCCCTGCAACACCGACATGTCGTCGGTAAATGGCACCTGGAAGACCTGCTGGTGCGGTTCAGCATCCGTTTCCGGGTTGTAGCGCAGGACCTCGATTTCGATTGTCTTCTGTTGTTCAGGCATGGGAGGCCTTCCTTTCCTGCTCAGCCTTTTCGCCGGCCGCACCGTAGGCGCGGGTCGCCGGCTGCGACTTGGTGATCGTGACCGGACCGTAATCGATACGTGGTGGTCGGTCCGCGACATAGTGCGCTTGCGAGTGTTTGAGGAAGTTGACGTCATCGCGTTGCTCGAAACCGTCGAGGCGCTGATGCGCGCCACGCGACTCGCGCCGCTGCAGCGCCGAATGGGCCATCGACTGGGCCACGTCGAGCTGATATTCGAGTTCGATCGCGAGCAGCCACTCGGTGTTCCAGACCCCCGACTTGTCCTCGACATTCACGTTCCGGAAACGCTCCTTGAGTTCGTTCAGCTTGTCGCAGGTCTGCTGCATCGTTTCGGCCAGGCGATAGATGCCGCACCCGTCCTCCATGGTCTGCGCCATCTCCTTGCGCAGTGTGGCGATCCGTTCGCTCCCCCCGGTTTTCTGTTTCAGTGCGAGAACCCGCTGTTCGACCACCTGCGCCTGCTTCAGCAGACTGGCCGAGTTTCCCGGAGCCACGGACTTCGCAAAACGCGCGGCCTCGACCCCGGCGACCTTGCCGAACACCAGCAATTCGGACAGCGAGTTGGAACCGAGCCGGTTCGCACCGTGAATGCCGACGCTGGAGCACTCGCCAGCGGCGTAAAGGCCCGGCAGCGGCGAGGCGCAAAGCCCGTCGACGAGGATACCGCCCATCGTGTAATGCACCGCCGGACGCACCGGAATCGGCGCGTGCGCGGGGTCGACCCCGAGATATTGCTCGGCCAGTTCGTAGATCTGCGGAAGGCGCTCGCGCAGCTTGGCTTCCCCGAGATGGCGCAGGTCGAGATGCACGACCGATCCATGCGCTCCTTCAATGGTTCGTCCCTTCTGCTGCTCGTACCAGAAGGCTTGGCTGAGCCGGTCGCGCGGTCCGAGTTCCATGAACTTGTTGCGTGGGTTGGGCTCCGCCGGCCCGAGCCCATAGTCCTGCAGGTAACGATAGCCGTCCTTGTTGAGGAGAAAACCCCCCTCGCCACGACAGGCTTCGGTAAACAACAGGCCGGTGCCGGGCATGCAGGTCGGGTGATACTGGACGAATTCCATGTCGCGCAGCGGCACCCCGTGACGGTAGGCGAGGGCCATGCCGTCGCCGGTCACGACGCCGCCATTGGTGTTCTCGCGGAACACCCGGCCGGCGCCGCCGGTGGCGATGATGACCGACTTTGCCTCAATCAGCGTGAATTCTCCCGAGGCGATCTCGATGGTCACAGCGCCCTGAACGCGACCGTCCGCCACCACGAGGTCGACGCAGAAATGCTCATCGAAGCGCTTGATCGACGGATACTTGATCGACGTCTGGAACAGGGTGTGCAGCATGTGGAAGCCGGTCTTGTCGGCAGCGAACCAGGTGCGCTCGATCTTCATGCCGCCGAAGGCGCGCACGTTGACGTGACCATCCTCCTTGCGGCTCCACGGGCATCCCCAGTGCTCGAGTTGTGTCAGTTCCTCGGTGCATTGCCCCACGAAGTACTCGACCACATCCTGCTCGCACAGCCAGTCGCCGCCACCCACGGTGTCGTTGAAGTGATACTCGAGACTGTCGGTCGGCAGCTTAACACCAGCCGCGCCACCTTCGGCGGCGACGGTGTGGCTGCGCATCGGATAGACCTTCGAGATCAGGGCGACCTTCAGTGCCGGATCGGATTCCGCTACCGCAATTGCCGCGCGCAGTCCCGCTCCGCCGCCACCGACAATCACCACGTCTGCCTTGAATGTTTCCACGCTCCCTCCTTCCATATCAGACACCGTCAGCCACGATCAAGGTCCAAGAATGCCGGCAGGAATCAACCTGCAGGCGTGCCGTTCATTTGCTCCCCGCGATGCCGATCTTCTCCTCTTCGGCAACTTTCAGTGTCAGCATCTGATACATGCCGCCGAAGAAACGCCGATCGCTGACCGTGGCAAAGCCGATGGATTTTGGCAGCCAAGTGCCAATTTCCTCGGTAAACAAGTCGCGGGCAAACGGCTCGAGGCGGTCCAGAACCGGCATCCAGAAATAGCGCAGCGGATTCAGGCGGCCCGGCGGTGCGTAATCGACGATGGTCAGCGTACCCCCCGGACGGATCACCCGCAGTGCTTCGGCCAGGGTTTTCTCCCGCACCTCTTGGGGCTGTTCATGGAGCAGAAAGAACAGCAATGCCCGGTCGAAGCTCGCGTCGGGAAAAGCGAGCGCCGCTGAGTCCATGCAGTGCAGCTTGATCGGCAGATCCTGGGGCAGCTTGCCCGACAGATTCTCGAGCTGGATCGGCAGGATATCGACGATCTCGAGCAGGCCATCCGGTGCGATGCGCTGCGCCAGTCGTGGAGTCAGATCCCCGTAGGCACAGGCGATCTGCAGGGTGCGCCCCATCAGGTTGTGGCCGTAATCGTTGAGCACCGCATTGCACAGGCGTTTGTAGTTGCCCCAGAGAATCAGGTTTACCAGCCACTGCCGCTCGAAGAAGGTTACCGCATGCGGATGGATATAGGCCCACCAGTAGTTCGCCTGCAGGTAGTGAGGCACGTCGGGGAAAGTCTTCGCGACGGCAATGCAATAGGCCGCATCTGTTTGGTCGAAGCTGTTTTTCATTTTGTCGATGCCATTTAATGCTGTCGATACAAGCCCGGAAAAAGTCCGGAAAGGATCACCAAGCCAGCCGGAAGCCCACGTGATGAACCGGTGCCAGCAGGCGAAGCCCTCGCTTCCGAGTCCTTCACGTCCTCCATTGAGCTCTTGGCGGCTGACCCAGAGAATGGCCAGCCATGCAACCATGGGGCCGTACCGTAACCGATCACTGGATTGAACGCAACAGGACAGTGAGTCTGGAGGTGGCATCACCGCGGCATTCGGCGGGAACGAGGGAAGGTTCCGTGTTCGTTTCCTGCGTTCGCGTGCCATCCTTCGGTTGCCCCGGAGGCGCATCGGGGCGCCACCCGAACGGCAGGAAAGCGGATTGCCGAATCGCTTTGGATTATTCACTTCTGCTGGCACTATGGCGGCGGATTCGCATGGTGGACGCCTGTCGGAACTTCTGGAAGGCGAAGGCACTATTTCCCGCAGCCGCTGTCCTGCAACAAGGAGGATAAGAAGATGACGCTCCCCCCAGATGCAACACCGGAAACCAATGCAGAATCGGGTTCAATTCTCGCGGCGATAGCCAGGGTCCACATCGGCGCGCCCTTCACTTGGCTTGCCAGGGGACTTTCGGATCTGTATGCCGCCCGGGCGGCCAGCCTGTTCTATGGCGTCGTATTCGCCATCATGGGCTGGGCCATTGTCTTCTTTTACGGCCATGCCTACTCGTTGACGGCGGCGTTGATCGGCGGCTTCATGTTGCTCGGCCCCGGCCTGGCGATGGGACTGTACGGGCTTTCGCAGCAACGGGAAGCGGGTGAGGTGCCGCGCCTGCAACCTTCGCTGACCATCTGGCGGGCCAATCTCTCCAACCTGGGGATCTTCGCGCTCGTCACAGGCATCGTCTTCCTGATCTGGGCACGGGCGTCGATGGTGATTTTCGCCGTGTTCTACTCCAGCGGCCTGCCGACCGCGGACGATTTCCTTCGTGAACTCCTCGCGTTCGAGAATGCGGAATTCGTCATCACCTACCTGTTCATCGGTGGCTGCTTTGCCGCATTCATCTTTTCGATCAGCATCGTTGCGGTACCGTTGATGCTCGACCGCGACAAGGATGCGATCAGCGCGATGCTGCTCAGTCTCGCCACCGTGGCGAAGAATCCGCTGCCCATGCTGCTGTGGGCCGCCCTGATCGTCACGCTGGCCGGCATTGGATTTGCAACGGCATTCACCGGACTGATCGTCACGATCCCAGTTCTCGGGCACGCCACCTGGCATGCCTACCGCGCCTTGATCCCGCCGACCGCCAACTGATCTTCCGGCATCGCCAGACAGGGAATCAGCGCTTGCTTCAAATCGCCGGCATTTCGCGCCAGTTCGCAGGCCGCAACGTCCTGCGCGAGGTCTCGCTCGATTTGCACGCGGGCGAATATGTCGCCATCGTCGGCGAATCCGGCGTCGGCAAGTCGACGCTGCTCAATCTCGTCGCCGGACTCGACCGTCCGGACAGCGGCCGGCTTGTGCTGGACGGTGTTGACTACGCGCAACTCGACGAAGATGCGCTGACCCGGCTGCGCCGCGACAAGCTGGGTTTTGTCTTTCAGGCCTTCCACGTGCTGCCGCACCTTACGGTTGGCCAGAACGTCGCCCTGCCGCTCTGGCTGCAGGGCCGGCACGGCAGCGCAGCCGCTGACCCGGCGCAGCAGTTGCTGGATGCAGTGGGCCTCGGCGACCGGGCGGCAAGCTGGCCCCGTGAGCTTTCCGGCGGCGAGATGCAGCGCGTCGCGATCGCCCGCGCCCTGGTCCATCGCCCGCGACTGGTGCTGGCCGACGAGCCGACCGGCAATCTCGACCCGGGCAACGGGGCAAGGGTGCTGGCTCTCCTTGGCGAGCGCATCCGCCAGGCCGGGGCAATCGGCATTCTCGTCACGCATTCGCTGGAGGCGGCGGCCACGGCCGATCGCGTGCTGCGTCTGACCGCCTCGGGATTGCACAGGTGAGACTGGCACCGGTCTTTCTCGGCTCGCTGGCCCGGCGCCGGATGGCAACGCTCTTTTCGTTCGTCGCCATCATCCTCGGCGTCGCCCTCGGCATGGCGGTCCAGGCGATACATGAGGCGGTATTGAACGAGTTTGGCCACGGCCTGCGGACACTGGCCGGCGAAGCGGATTTGCAGGTGCTGGGACCACGGGGCGGCTTCGACGAGTCCCTCTACACAGTGCTCGCCAGCCGCCCGGAAGTGGCGGCGGCGAGCCCACTGCTGGAACTGGAGCCCAGGCGTGCCGTTTCGGATGAGATGCTGCAACTGCTTGGTGTCGATGTCTTCACGCTGGCCCAAGTGACACCGGCACTGCTGCCCAGACCGTCCGCCGGGGCAGGGCGCTTTGCCGCCTTGGCCGACGACACCATCTTCCTCAGTGCCGCGGCGCAGGAAGCGCTGGGCCTCGAGCCCGGTGATCGCATCACGCTGCAGTCGGGCAGCGGGACGACAGCTCTCAAGGTTGCCGGCGACATCGCCGGGGCAGCGGAGAACCGCCGCCTTGCCCTGATGGATATCGCCGCCGTGCAGTCGCATTTCGCCAGAATCGGACGCCTGACGCGCATCGACCTCAAGCTGGCCGAGGGCGTGACACCCGCTGCGGCCCGTTCCGCGCTGCAGGCCATCCTGCCCGCCGGCGTGCTGATCGAAGCGCCGGAAGCGGCCGCCGACCAGGCGGCCAACCTGTCGCGCGCCTACCGGGTCAATCTGACCCTGCTGGCGGCCATCGCGCTGCTGACCGGCGGCTTTCTCGTCTTCTCGGCGCAGGCGCTGTCGGTGGTCAGGCGCCGGACCGAGTTCGCCTTCCTGCGCGCGCTGGGCCTGCCCCGTCATAGCCTGTTCGCCTGGCTGCTGACGGAGGGCGCGCTGGTCGGGCTGGCCGGTGGCGTGGTCGGCGTCGCCCTTGGCCACGCGCTGGCGTGGGGGGCACTGGCCATGCTCGGCGGCGACTTGGGGGCAGGGTACTTTTCCGGACTTGAGCCAAGCCTGCAGTTTCAACCACAGGTGACGGCGATCTACGTCGCGCTGGGAATGCTGGCCGGCATCGCCGGCGCCTGGCTGCCGGCCCGCGAGGCGGCGACAGTCGTGCCGGCCCAGGCCCTGAAAGCCGGCGACGAGGCGGCACTCCTCGGCGGCCACGGCCATCCGTGGCTGGGACTGACGCTGCTGCTGGTCAGCCTTCCCGCGTGTACCATTCCACCGCTCGCCGGATTGCCCGTCGGCGGCTATCTGGCCGTCGCCTGCCTGCTTGCCGGCAGCGTCATGCTGCTGCCGGCAGTTGCCTCCGGGATTGCCCGTCTGTTGCCGCAGCAGGGTCCGGTGCCGGCGCAGCTCGCGGCCGCGCGTCTCGGTGCGGCGCCGGGACATGCCGTGGTCGCCGCCGCCGGCGTGTTGACCAGCGTTGCGCTGGCGGCGGCGATGGCGATCATGGTCGCCTCGTTCCGCGACTCGGTCGATCAATGGCTGACCCAGATTCTGCCCGCCGATCTCTACCTGCGGGCCGGCCAGGCCAAAACCGGCGCTTATCTCGACGAAGTCCTGCAAGCCGGAATTTCGTCCGTAGACGGGGTCGACCGCAGCAGCTTCACGCGCCACGACAATCTGCGCCTCGCTGCCGGCAAGGCGCCGGTGGCACTGATCGCGCGGCCGCTGGCGGCGGACGGGAGCGACCTGCCGCTGGTTGGCAGCGCGCGGCCCGGAAAGGAAACGGCGATCTGGATCTCCGAAGCGATGCAGGACATCTACGGCTGGCGCGCCGGTCAGCAGGTCACGCTGCCGCTGGCCGGCAAGGCGGTCAACGCGCACGTCGCCGGGATCTGGCGCGACTATTCGCGGCAGACCGGCGCCGTCATGATCGATCTCGCAGACTATCGCCGCCTGACGGGCGACCGCCTGGTCAACGACGCGGCGATCCACCTCGCTCCCGGTGTCGTCGCCGACCGGGTGGCAGATGCGCTGACGGCGCTGGCCGGCCCCGGCCTGCTGGAAATTGCCCGTCCGGGTGAAATCCGGGCGAACAGCCTGCGTATTTTCGACAGGACGTTCGCCGTTACCTATGTACTCGAAGCCGTCGCCGTCGCCATCGGCCTGGCCGGGGTTGCCGCCAGTTTTGCCGCCCTGGCAGCGGCGCGGCGGCGCGAGTTCGGCATGCTCCGCCACCTCGGGCTGACGCGCCGGCAGATCGGCTGGATGCTCGCCCAGGAAGGGGCTTTGGCCGCCGGTGTCGGCGTCCTCGGCGGGATGCTCGCCGGCTTCGCCATCGGCCTCGTGCTGATCGAGGTGGTCAACCGGCAAAGCTTCCACTGGAGCATGGACCTGCACATTCCCTGGGCCTCGCTCGCCATATTCGCCACCGGCCTGGTGGCCCTCGCCGCGCTGGCGGCGGTGCTGGCCGGGCGCCAGGCGATGCGCCAGGATGCGGTGTCGGCGGTGCGCGAGGACTGGTGATGCGCCGCCGCGACTTCCTGCGTCTGCTGGCCTGCCTGCCGGCCTTGGCAGCGGCGACCGGATGGGCGGTCGACTTTGCCCGCGTGCTCCCCGGCCGCCGGCTGACCTTTCCCGGCGATTACGGTGCCCACCCGGATTTTCGCACCGAGTGGTGGTATGCGACCGGCTGGCTGACCCTGCCGGATGGCAGCCCGCTGGGATTTCAGACGACCTTTTTCCGCGTCCGCACCGGTATCGGCGAAGATAACCCGAGCGCCTTCGCCCCTCGCCAGTTGATCCTTGCCCACGCGGCGATCGCCGATCCCCGGCTTGGCCGGCTGCGCCACGACGAACGTGTTGCCCGCGTCGGCTTCGGCCGGGCCGGCTTTGCCCGCGGCGAGACCGGCGTCTGGGTCGGCGACTGGCGTTTCGAGCAGCGCGCCGGCGGCTATCGGGCCGAGGTCCGCAGCAAGGAATTCGCCTATGCCCTGAATCTCGTTCCCGACGGGCCGCCGCTACTCAACGGTCGCGCCGGCTTCAGCGCCAAGGCGCGGGACCTACGACATGCCAGCTACTACTACAGCCGCCCCCAGCTCACGGTAGATGGTAGCGTGATGGTGAACGGCAAGTCACAGGGCGTGACCGGCCGCGCTTGGCTGGACCACGAGTGGTCCAGCGAACTGCTGCCTGACGAAGCGCAGGGCTGGGACTGGATCGGCGTCAACTTCGACGACGGCAGCGCGCTGATGGCTTTCCGCCTGCGCGACGGCGTCGGCGGGGCGCTGTGGTCGGCTGCCACCTGGCGGCGCGCCGACGGTGGCAGCGAAACCCTGCCGCCAGCCTTCGTCGCCTTCGCACCGCAGCACCGGTGGCGCTCGCCGCGCAGCGGCATCGACTACCCGGTCGCCTGGCAGTTGCGGGTCGGCGGCCGCCTCCTTGCCGTGGAACCCCTGTTCAACGATCAGGAACTCGACAGCCGCCGCTCCACGGGCGCCATCTACTGGGAGGGCGCGATCCGCCTGAGCGAAGGCGGGCAGGAAGTGGGGCGCGGTTATCTGGAGATGACGGGTTACGGGGAGAAAATCAGGCTGGGTTGACCTGACCGGTTGGATGCGCCAGCGATTTGCGCTCGCCGGTCCCGGGCGGGGGAAAGCTGCCGCAGCTACCTGCGGTCCCTGGCGACGAAGGGTTCCACCAGTGCCTCCTGCACCGAACTGGACAAATTGAGCGCCTTGTCGAAGCTGGCGTTCCAGACGTCGGCATTGGCCAGATCGGCATCCTGCAAGTCCGCCTCGAAAAAGATTGCCTGTCGCAGTGTAGCGCCCTTCATTCGCGTCTCCTTCAACTTGGCATTGGTGAAGTCAGCGTTCTCCATGGCAGCGCCGGTCAGGTCGGCTCCGGACAAATCGGCACCAATCAACCTCGCACCAGAAAACACACCGCGAAACGCGTAGCAGTTGCGGATCGAGCCGCCGGAAAGGTCGATGCCTTCCATCAGGACGTCCTTCAAGTAGGCCCCCGAGAAATTCGCCCGTGGCGCCTTGGCGTTGATCAGGTTCGAGCCGAACAGATTGGCGCCAATGAAATTCGCCCCGCTCAGGTCGCCGTCGTCGAAGGTCGCGTGAAACAGATCGGCGTCGCGCAGATCGGCCCCGGCCAAGTTGGCCGCGGTAAAATTCGTCCATTTGGCATTGCTCCCGCGCAGATCGGCGCCAGACAAATTGGCTTTGGAGAAGTCTGTGCTCTCCAGCTTGGCACCTGCCAGCCGCGCGCCACGCAAATCCCTGCCCACCAGTTTCTTGCGGGAGAAGTCGCATTGTGAGAGATCAGTCGCGGCCTGCGGCGCGGCGCAGTTCCCCGGCGGCAGATCGGCCGCCGCATGGAGAACGATGGGCAAGGACAGCAGAAGAGCAGTGCCGACGATGGCCCCGATCGGCAAGCACCTGCTGGAGGGCCGGCAAGCCTGGATCGGCAGCAAGAAAAAGGGCGCCTTGTTCATTTGGCCAGCCTCTCATAGAGTTTGACGGTCGTATCGACATAGCGGAGTAGACGCTCCCCTTGGGCAATCGCTGCCAGCGCATGCCGGCTTCTTCTTGCGTTGGCCAGATTCGGCGACAGGGTGCTTTCGAGCCTACGCCACTGTTCGGTGATCTCGTCGAGCTGGGCGTCCAGTTCTGGAACGCTCATCCCACTCCGCTTCATCTCGGCGAGATTGACCTCAAATTCACACCAGGAGTCCCCCATTCGTTGCAGCATCGCATCGCTGCATACTCCCCATTCCCGAAACAGGAAGAATTTGCCGATACGTTGTGACAGCATACGGTTACGGCCGGCAATATTGACGTAATGCGCCGCCGGCATAGCGGCATGCTTTGCTGCCTCGCACGCCAAGTGGTCGATAGCTTCCAGAATCTCTTCGCTCAGTTCCAGCACCAAGGGAGCACCGGTGATCGCCGGGGCAGCTCCAAACAAGGCCTGCCGATAGCGCGGCCAGACATCGATCACAGCCGCCAGGTGGTCCGCGAGCGGGTCGGGCAAGCCGATGCTCTTCAGGCGATCCAGCGTCTGCTCGAATTGCGTGTTCAACTGGCGCAATTTAACCGTCGCCTTGGCCGGAGTGATGTTCTGACCAATCAGCGCCCACGTCATCGCCATGCGCTGCGACAGCACCCGTGGGCGTCCGCAGAGATTGATCAGGGTGCCAGGCGGGAGGGACTTGCCCAGCTTCACCTCTGCCGCTGGCGATCTGCGGAAAAAATGCAGCCGTTGGTTGGTGCTGCCAACTGCGGTATTCAACAAGGCGGCATTCTGTATATGCACATTGCGCCCGTCGACGACGATCACGCCATTGTCAATCAACTGGCGCAGGTTCCGTGAGAAGCTCTCCGGCGTCATGCCAATACGGGAAGCGATGATCCTTTTGCTGGCATTCAGCGTGACTGTGCTCTCGCCGGCCAGTCCGGGAAGCCCGCCGGCCAGTTCGATCAGGTAGTCAAGGACGCGCTCGGTTCCCGTCAAACCGTAGTGGTGGATGGTCACGTCGAATTCGATGGCGCATTGCCGCTGGGCCAGCGCCTGGATGATCCGCCAACTCAGGTCAATATCATGGCGTATGACGGTGCCCAACTTCAGAATCTCGAGGGCGACGACAATGCAGGGAGTGATGGTCTCGGCGGAGCAGGCATAGTGGCTGGCACCGAACACCTCTCCCAGGCCGAGGATCTGCTGGGGTTGCACCAGCTCGATGATTTTCTCTCTTTGACCGGCCAGAACGGTCGAACGCTTCAGCGTGCCGCTGACCAATAAATGCGCTTCACGAATCGGCTGGCCGGCACGGAACAGATATTTGTGCGGATCAAGTTGATGCAGGCGGCTCGCCCCGACTAACTCATCAAGTTTCGCCGGCGCCAATTCGGAAAACAGTGGGCTGTGCGACAACAACTCGCGCTGCGCCCACTTGGGATCTCTAATCGGGACGTTCAATCTCGCCGAACCTCGCGACACTTTTTCCAAGAGGCTATATTAAGGAAAAAGAAGGGGGCATAACCCCCTTCTTAATGCCTAAATCAAATCCCTTGATCTGTTTAGTAGACGTCGTGCTGGGTGTTGTAGACGTTGAACTTGCCGGTTGGCGTCACCAGCTTCGGATCGCGGATGACCGCCTTCAGCTTGCGTGTCTTGTCATCGACGATCACAATGGCCGACTCTTGGTCCTTGCCATTCCAGACCGAGAACCAGACTTCATCGCCCGCCTTGTTGTATTCCGGCTGAACGACGCGCTTCGGACCATCCTTGATACCCGACCACTCGCCGATCGGGATCAGCTCGTAGCCCTTGTCGAGGTTGTTGACGTCATAGACGGCAACCGACTGGCTGATTTTCGGCTCCGGATTCAGCGTGGTGTCGACCCACAGGTTCTTCGACTTCGGATGGGTCTTCAGGAACAACGAGCCGCCACCCAGGCCCTTCAGGGTGCGCACGACCTTCCAGGCGCCTTCCGGATGCTTCTTCGGATCGGTGCCGATCAGCGAGATGCTCTCGTCGCCGAGGTGGCCGGTTGCCCAGACGGGACCGAACTTGGGATCGACAAAGTTGGCGCCGCGGCCCGGGTGTGGGGTCTTGCCGACGTCGACCAGCTTCTCCAGCTTGCCTTCCTTGGTGTCGATGACCGCGATCTTGTTGGAGGCGTTGGCGGCATCCATGAAGTAGCGGTGCGTCGACTCGAAGCCGCCGTCATGCAGGAACGGGGCTGCCTCGATCATCTTGATCTTCAGGTTGTTCAGATCGCGGTAGTCGACCGAATAAACCATGCCGGTTTCCTTCACGTTGACGAAGAATTCCGGATTGAAGTGCGAGGCGACGATGGCGGCGACGCGCGGCTCCGGATGGTAGTCCTGGGCACCGACGGTCATGCCGCGGGTAGCGACGATCTTGCGCGGCTTCAGGGTGTCGCCATCCATGATCACGAACTGGGGCGGCCAGTAGGTGCCGGCGATCGCGTACTTGTCCTCGAAGCCCTTAGCCTTGGAGCTTTCGACCGAGCGGGCTTCCATGCCGACCTTGATTTCGGCGACGGTGTCCGGCTTTTCCATCCATAGGTCGATCAGGTTGATCTTGGCATCGCGGCCGATCACGAACAGGTAGCGGCCGGAAGCCGACATGCGCGAGATATGGACGGCATAGCCGGTGTTCAGGATGCTGACGATCTTCTTGGAATCGCCGTCGATCAGCGCGATTTCGCCGGCGTCGCGTAGCGTGACGGAGAACAGATTCTCCAGATTGAGATTGTTCATTTTCTTCTTCGGGCGCTTGTCGACCGGAACAATCACCTTCCACGAGGCTTCCATTTCCTTCAGGCCGAACTCGGGCGGCGCCGGCGGCGTCTGCTGGATGTAACGCGCCATGAGGTCCACTTCATCATCGGTCAGCACGCCTGACGTCCCCCAGTTCGGCATGCCGCCGGGCGAGCCGAACTTGATGAAGACCTTCAGGTACTCCAGGCCTTTTTCCAGCGTGATGTCCTGGGTCAGCGCCTTGCCGGTCGCTCCCTTGCGCAGCACTCCGTGGCAGCCGGCGCAGCGCTCGAAGAAGATGCGCTTGGCCTTGTCGAATTCCGCTTCCGTCATCTTTGGCGCCAGCGGATTGATGTCCTGGCGCATCGGCACACTGGCCAGCGGCGAGCCACCGGCGCTCTCATACTCATGCATCGTGCTATCGCCATGAACAGCCGGCGCCTGCGCAAAAGCCAACTGACAAAGCATCGTCAGAGCCGGCAATGCTGCCAAACGGTAACGCTTGAAATTTCTGGAAATCATAAGTCCCTCCTCCTCTAATGAAATCTGTAATGAAATCTGACTGGCGGCGCACTATCCCACTCGATTTGAATTGCGCCTTGATTGAAATCAAATACCCGGAGGGGCTAGAGACCACGTGGCTTCCGTACCGACACGAACTTGATCATTGACAAGAAAGCCAATTCGCAATCTGGAAAAAAGCGTGCAGGACTATGCCCGGCACGCTCTCAACTCGCGGTGCCGAAATTGGCAAACGCATCGATGAATTCGATGATCGGCTTTGGCAGGGGTGCGGGAATGGAGCCTATTCTTGCGAATATCGGCTGTCCGGGGTCTTGCTGACGTTCACTTGTCGTAATCGCTATTCCAGGTGCTCGACCATCAGTTGCGGCGATTCGACGCCCATGTATTCGTTGATGGCCAGGCGGTAGGCGGCGCGGGTGCGGTTGCCGGGCTGGCGGCTGAAATTGAACTGGATGGCGTCGATGCGGGTGTTGCCCTTTTTCAGCCGCAGCTTGAGGTGCTTTTCCTTGAGCACGCGCTGCTGCTCGACCTCGAATTCGTCCATGAACAGCGGTGCCGGGAAGCCCTGGCCCCAGACTTCGTTCTGCAGCAGGCGCGCCGTTTCCAGCGAGATATAGCCGCCTTCGAGGCCGCCGTCGGTTTCCAGCGTGCGCGTCAGGTCGGCCGGGTCGAGCAACTCGCCGGCGACCTGCGCGAACAGGGTTTTGAATTTCTCGAAGTTTTCGGCGTTGACCGTGGCGCCCGCCGCCATGGCGTGGCCGCCGAAGCGGATCAGCAGGCCGGGGGCGCGCTTGGCGACGAGGTCGAGCGCGTCGCGCAGGTGCAGGCCGGGGATCGAGCGGCCGGAACCCTTGACGATGCCGCCCTCGCCGGGCGCGAAGGCGAACACCGGGCGGTGCAGCTTGTCCTTGATGCGCGAGGCGAGAATGCCGACGACGCCTTCGTGCCAGCTTTCGTCGAACAAGGCGATGCCGGGCGCGGCGTCGTCGGCGGCCAGCGATTCGAGCAGGAGCAGCGCCTGATCCTGCATGTCGGCTTCGATCTCGCGGCGTTCGCGGTTGAGCGCGTCGAGCTGCTGGGCGATCTGCAGGGCGCGGCCGGCATCGTCGGTGAGCAGGCATTCGACGCCGAGGCGCATGTCGGCCAGCCGCCCCGCAGCGTTGAGGCGCGGGCCGAGGATGAAGCCGAGGTCCATCGCCGTCGCCCGCTTCGGGTCGCGACCGGCGGCCTTGAACAGCGCGGCGAGGCCCGGTTGCAACTGGCCGGCACGCATGCGCTTGAGGCCCTGGCTGACGAGGATGCGGTTGTTGCGATCGAGCTTCACCACGTCGGCGACGGTGCCGAGCGCCACCAGGTCGAGCAGGCTGGCGAAATTGGGTTCCGGCTTGTCGGCGAAGAAACCGCGTTCACGCAACTCGGCGCGTAGGGCGAGCATGACGTAGAACATGACGCCGACGCCGGCAATGCACTTGGAAGGGAAATCGCAGCCCGGCTGGTTCGGGTTAACGATGCAATCGGCTTCCGGCAAGGTTGCCGCCGGCAGGTGGTGGTCGGTAATCAGCGTCGCGATGCCGTGTTCACGGGCGCGATTGACGCCCTCGATGCTGGCGATGCCGTTGTCGACGGTGATGATCAGGTCGGGCGACTGCTGCGCGGCGACGTCGACGATTTCCGGCGACAGGCCGTAGCCGAGCTTGAAGCGGTCGGGCAGCAGGAAATCGACCTCGGCACCGAGCATCTTCAGGGCGCGCATGCCGACGGCGGTGGCGGTGGCGCCGTCGCAGTCGTAGTCGCCGATGATCAGCAGGCGGGCTTCGGCCTCGATGGCATCGGCCAGCATGTGCGCGGCATCGCCGGCATGGGTGAGGGCGGCCGGCGGCAGCAGCGATTTCAGTTCGTAGTCGAGTTCGGCCTTGTCGGTGACGCCGCGCGAGGCGTAGAGGCGGGCGAGCAGCGGGTGCAGTCCTTGCTGTTCGAGCTGCCAGACGACGCGCGGCGGGATGTTGCGGGTGACGATGCGGGTCACTGGGCGAGTTCCTTGGCAGTCTCGGCGATGGGCTTGCCGCGTTTCCAGAGCTTCCAGCGGTCGCCGCCGGTCAGCGTGTAGCGCAGTTCGCCATAGACGGTGGGGGCGATCAGGCTGATGCGGTCGACCTTGCCGCCGAGGGCATTTTTGAGCGGTGCGAACCAGTCGCTTTCGAGGCGCTCAAATTCGCGGCGCCAGCCGTCGCCGTCTTCGTAGAGGACGCGCGACAGCAGCGGGTCGAGGACGACCAGCGGCCGCTCGCCGCCCTCGGCGAGCACGACCGCCAGACCGGGCGGCGGCTCGTGCAGGGGCGTTCCCGTGGCGCGGGCGAGACCGGCGGCGAGCGGGTTGTCGCTGAAGACGGTGGAGAAGGCCGGCGCCGCAGCGGCCGGCAGGGTGCCGCCGCCCCACAGCCAGAGGCTGTTGATCGCTGGCTGGCCGGCGGCCTGGCGCCGCTCGTTGACCGGGTGGCCGTGCAGGAACATCTGCATTTCGTTGAGCCAGCGCGCCAGCGGCAGGGCGCTGCCGGAAAGTTCGCCGTCGACGCGGCGGCCGGCGACGGCGGAAATCGGCGCTACCGGATGGTCGACCGCAACATTCAACCGCAGATACCAGCGCCGGGCGCTGGCGACGTGAAAGCGGCCGATGTCGGAGAATTCGGCATTCAGTGAATCAACGATGCCCTGCGCCTCGTCGTCGGCGAGATCGAAGGCGCCGGCATCGGCGAGGATGATGCGTTCGTGGTGGAAGCGCAGGTGTACCGGGTCGGCGCACAGCCAGTGGCCGGCGCGCGCTTTTTCGTGCGCTTCGTCGCTGCCTTCGCCGAGCAGGCGCAGGGGACCGAACGGGCTGGCGGCGATCCCGAAGCAGTCGGTGAGGACGGCTTCGAAGGGGCGGCGCGGCTGGCGCTCCAGGCCGGCGCGGGCGAGCAGCCATTCGAGGCCGGGCGCGCCCAGCTTGCCGAGGGTGAATTGGTCGGCCGGCTCGGGCCAGATCAGTTCGGGGACAAGCAGGGTGAGATGCACGGGAATCCAGGCCAGTTGAAGACGACGTCGGGGAGGGCGAAGAGTGTACCATAGCGACTTTTCTCGCCTTCCCCTCGCCGCATGGCCTTGCCTTACGAATTGCTGATCGGTCTGCGCTACACGCGCGCCAAACGCCGCAACCACTTCATCTCCTTCATTTCGCTGATTTCCATGCTCGGCATCGGCCTCGGCGTCGCCGCGCTGATCGTCGTGCTGTCGGTGATGAACGGCTTCCAGAAGGAATTGCGCACGCGCATCCTCGGGGTCGCCTCGCATATCCAGATCGCCGGCATCAACGGCGAGCTGGCCGACTGGCAGAGCGTCGCCGCGCAGGTGGCGGAGCATCCGGAAGTCCGGGCGACGGCGCCCTTCGTGCAGTCGCAGGCGATGTTCACGGTGGACAATGGCGTCAAGGGCGTGCTGGTGCGCGGCATCCTGCCCGACCAGGAAGAGCGCGTTGCCGATTTCGCCAAGACGATCAAGAGCGGCAGCCTCGACGACCTGCGCCCCGGCGAGTTCGGCGTCGTGCTCGGCGCCGACCTGGCGCGCGCGCTGCGCGTTTTCGTCGGCGACAAGGTGACGGCGATCGCGCCGCAGGGCACGGTGACGCCGGCCGGCGTCGTGCCGCGCCTGAAGTCGTTCAAGGTGGTTGGCATCTTCGAGGTCGGCATGTACGAGTACGACAGCGGGCTGGCGCTGATCCACCTGGCCGACGCGCAGAAGCTCTATCAGATGGAAGACCGCGTCAGCGGCGTGCGGCTCAAGGTCGACGATCTCTTCCAGGCGCCGCGCATCGCCCGCGAACTGGTGCGCTACGTCAACGCCGACGCTTTTATCAGCGACTGGACCAAGAGTCACGCCAATTTCTTCCGCGCCGTGGCGATCGAGAAGAACATGATGTTCATCATCCTGTCGCTGATCGTCGCCGTCGCCGCCTTCAACCTGGTGTCGACGCTGGTCATGGCCGTCACCGACAAGCAGGCCGACATCGCCATCCTGCGCACCCTCGGCGCGCGGCCGCTGTCGATCATGGCGGTCTTCGTCATCCAGGGCGCGCTGGTCGGCTTCATCGGCCTCGGCCTCGGCATCGCCGGCGGTGTCGCGCTGGCGCTCAACATCGACGTCGTCGTCCCCTTCATCGAACGCGTGCTCGGCATCCACTTCCTGTCGAAGGAGGTCTATTACATCTCCGACCTGCCGTCCGACCTGCAGTGGGGCGATGTCTGGGGCGTCACGCTGATCGCCTTCGTGCTGGCGCTGCTGGCGACCATCTACCCGAGCTGGCGCGCCTCGCGCGTCAATCCGGCGGAGGCGCTGCGCTATGAGTGAGATCATCCTCGCGGCCAGCGGGCTGGGCAAGGCCTTCCGCAACGGCGGGCTGGATGTCACCGTGCTGTCGGCCGTCGACCTCGACGTGTCGGCCGGCGAAACGCTGGCCATTGTCGGCGCCTCGGGTTCCGGCAAGAGCACGCTGCTGCACCTGCTCGGCGGGCTCGATGCGCCGACCGCCGGCAGCGTCAGGCTGATGGGCCGCGATTTTTCGGCCCTGGGCGAGGTCGACCGCGGCGACTGGCGCAACAAACATCTCGGCTTCGTTTACCAGTTCCACCACCTGCTGCCCGAATTCTCGGCGCTGGAAAACGTCGCCATGCCGCTGCTGATCCGCCGTCAGGCGCGCGACCAGGCGCTGGCGGCCGCTGCCGAAATGCTCACCGCTGTCGGCCTCGGCCACCGCCTCGAACACCGCCCCGGCGAACTCTCCGGCGGCGAACGCCAGCGCGCCGCCATCGCTCGGGCGCTGGTCAGCTCGCCCTCGTGCATCCTCGCCGACGAACCGACCGGCAACCTCGACCGCCAGACCGCCGGCGTCGTCTTCGACCTGCTGCTCGCCCAGGTGCGCTCGCAGAACGCCAGCCTGGTGATGGTGACGCACGACCTGCAACTGGCGGCGCGCGCCGACCGGGTCATGCATTTGAACGATGGCGTGCTGGTTGGAGAGTTGGCGCATACGTCGATAACGCCGTCTGCCTCACATTAGAACGCAACACAATGACCTTCTGTGCGGAGTACTGTCTTGAGATGCCAGCCAATTTTCCTGGCCACGAATTTACTCAATTCATGGCGGCTGCACGGCGCGTCCTTCTCAATCCAGATAAATCGGCTGCTTGGAAAGAATTCGCAGGTGCGTCAAACCTTATAGGCTGGCGATTTCGGGCTTCCTCGGAGGATTGGCTCGCGTATAAGACTTCCTTATCTACCGTTGATGATTCAGCCAATCACGAGCAGCTGTTCATGCGCGAACGTGCTTTGTTCGGAATGTTTACTGCAGGTGTTTCATGTATAGAGAGCACCACATATTCATTGGCAGCTCTCGCAAGCCATCCGGCAATTCTTTCCTTGCCATTTGCAGCCTCGGAACGGCGTGATTGCAAGCCGCACAAGCTAGCAGAATGGTTAGCGCCTCATCCCTCAGCCGCTGTGTTGGCAGATGCATTGATGAGCGTTGTTACTTCTCAGGAGTGGTCTCTTTGGGTAGCCCTTAGAAACCGAATGACTCATCGATCCAACCTGCCGAGAATTCATGTGGCGTCTGTTGGCGCGCCTCCACCACCACCGACGAAGCCTTTACACTTCGCACAAACTTCAAGTACGCCGCTTGTCGAGGCCGATATTTCGGATTTCGATCAACTGCATATCTGGCTAGCACAGGCACTTCGTGACCTCTTGGTGAAGGGCGAAAGTCTCGCCAGTATTCCCTAACCACGCTTCGATTATGCTGCTGGGAAGCGTCGAAAAATAAAGGACAGACCTTGGTTTCCCTCTACCTTGTTGCGGTCGACCATCAAAAACGGGGAAAAATGCTGGTGCAGTTCTGGCGCCGCTTTCACAATGGCGGCATAGCCGTTTGCTTCAACGCCTGCCAGGAAATGCCCCGATGAAACCCAGTGAAATCGTCACCCAGTTGAACCGCCATGTGATCGGCCAGGACGAGGCGAAGAAGATTCTCGCCGTCGCCGTCTATTCGCATTTCCGCAAGGTCGAGATGGTTGCGGTCGACCGCCTGGAAATGCTCAAAAGCAACATCCTGCTGATCGGCCCGACCGGCACCGGCAAGACGCTGCTCTGCGAGACGCTGGCGCGTGTGCTCGAACTGCCTTTCGTTACTGCCGACGCGACCTCGCTGGCGCAGACCGAATACGTCAATGAGGAGCTCGACGCCATCCTCCAGCGCCTGCTCGAACGCGCCGGCGGCGACATCGAGAAGGCCGGGCGCGGCATCGTCTTCATCGACGAGGTGGACAAGCTGAAGGCGATCAGTGGCCAGGCGCGTGCCGCCTCCGGTGAGAACGTCCAGCACGCGCTGCTCAAGATCATGGAGGGCGCGCTGGTGCGCCTCAAGGGCGGGCAGATCATCGACACCACGCAGATTCTGTTCATCTGCGGCGGCGCCTTCGTCGGGCTGGAAAGCATTCTCGCCGAGACGCAGGCCTTCGGCTTCATCGCCACCTCGCAGAGCGACGACCAGAAGGTGCTCGACCGCCTCAATGCCCGCGTCAAGCCGACCGATCTCTTCCGCTTCGGGCTGATTCCCGAATTCGCCGGCCGCCTGCCGATCATCGCCCGCCTGCGCGAGCTGTCGAAGGACATGATGGTGCGCATCATGATCGAGCCGCAGCATTCGATCTACCGGCAGTTCCGCGCCATCCTGCAGAACGAGGGCGTCGAGCTGGTGATCGAGCCGGCGGTGTTCGGCCAGATCGCCGACCTGGCGCTCGAATTCAAGGTCGGCGCGCGCAGCCTGCGCGGCATCTTCGAGGAGATGATCACGCCGGTGCTCTACGCGGTGCCGGACCGGCCGGAGGTGAAGAAGGTGACGATCCGCTCGCTGTTCGAGGAGGCGGTTTTTACCTGAACGGGACGGTCGCCGTCTTCCCATCTTCGCGCTGTCATGTAACGATGGCGCCTGCTGTTCGACATGCCAATCCGCTATGCTCCAACTGGAATCCCGATGCTGACCCGTCTGCTTGCCCTCAGTCGTTACTTCACCGTCGTCGCCGTATTCGGCATCTTGCTCGCCTCCGTGGCGCTGCTGGCTTATGAGGGCCTGGTCGTGATGACCGCCCTGATCGATGCGGTCGCCAGTGGAACGATCTCGTCCAAGTTGGCCAAGGTGCTGGCGGTCGGATTGATCGAGGCGGTCGACATCTTTCTGATCGCGATCGTCGCACACATGATTGGCCTTGGCCTTTACCGCCTGTTCGTTGACCCTGAATTGCCGTTGCCGGCCTGGTTGAAGATCCGCGATCTCGACGATCTGAAGAGCAATTTGGTGAGTAGCGTGATTGCCGTGCTGGCGGTGCTCTTCCTGCGCGAGGCGGTGGGCTGGGACGGTCAGCGCGACCTGCTCGGTTTTGGCGGCGCGCTGGCCCTGATCATCGGCGTGCTCACCCTCTACCTGGTGGCCAAGGGACGCAAGGGCTGAAGCGTATCGGTTCTCAGCGGGCCTGGCGGCGGCGCCAAGCGCGGATCAGCCAGAAGCGCCAGGCGGCCTTGGTCAGCAGATAGCCGGCGCTCGCCAGCAGGGCGGCGAGCAGCACGAGGCCGATGCCAAGCGGTTTGCCGACGCCGATCATCCAGGTCAGCATCGCCTGCATCCAGTCGATGGCGTGCGCCATGTCGAAATCCGGTGGTTCGCTGAAACCGGCGCTGTCGCCGGTCGCCAGGCGGCCGATCTCGTAGGCCAGCACGTAGAGCGGCACGATGGTGAACGGGTTGGTGTACAGGGTGACGAACATCGCCAGCGGCAGGTTGACGCGAAAGATCAGCGCACAGATCGCCGCGCCGATCATCTGGAAAGGCCCGGGTATCAGTCCGCAGAACATTCCCGCAGCCACCGCGCCGGCAGCCGAACGGCGGTTGAGGTGCCACAGCCGCGGGTGCAGCAGCGAATTGCGGAAAGGCCGCAGCCAGCGATTGTTGTGAATCGCCTCGTGGTTCGGCAGGTGATTTTTCAAGTGCTTGCGCATGCTGTCGTCTCTATTATTGCAGGATGCGCCTCAACATTCTCGCCTTCGCCGCCGGCATCATCGTTCTTCAGATGCAGCCGGAACTGCCGCCGGCCGGGCTCTGGGCGCTGGCCGGCGGGCTGCTGGCGCTGCCGGTCATATGCTGGAAGCGCGCTTGGCCCAGCCGTCTGCTCGGGGTGCTTGCCTGCCTGGCGCTCGGCTTCGCCTGGGCGGCGTGGCGGGCCGACATCCGACTGGCCGATGCGCTGGGCGCCGAGTGGGAAGGGCGTGACGTCGAGGTGATCGGCATCGTCGCGACGCTGCCGCAGGATTTCAGCCAGGGCAGCCGGTTCGAATTCGCTGTTGAAAAGCCGTTGACCGCAACAGCCATTGTTCCGCAGCGAATCATGCTGTCGTGGTACCAGGGCCAGCGCGACGGCGAGGAGTTCGTTCGCCAGCCGGTTCGTCCCGGCGAGCGCTGGCAGATGACGGTGCGCCTCAAACGCCCGCACGGCAACGCCAATCCCAACGGGTTCGATTACGAGGCCTGGCTGCTCGAACGCAATATCCGGGCGACCGGCTATGTGCGCCAGAACCCGCCGCAGCGCCTGGCCGAAATGGTCTGGTAACCCGAGTACGTCGTCGAACGTCTGCGCTACGGCGTGCGCGCCTCGTTCGCCGCGATGCTGCCGGCCGAGCGCTATCCGTGGGCCGGCATTCTCGTCGCGCTGGTCATCGGCGACCAGCGGGCGATCCAGGGCGATCTATGGACCACCTTCAACCGCACTGGAACGACTCACCTGATGTCGATCAGTTAGCTATAAAAACAACGTTTTAGTAGGTAAGTATTCGCGATCAGTTACCTATAAAAACAATGTTTTAGTATGTAATAAATCAGCATCTGTTATCTATTAAAACGTAAGCTCGTATAATGCCCTTGTTATTGAAATTGCAGGGGTAGCACTGTGCCGAAGGCTTATTCGTATATCCGCTTCTCCAGCGCCAAGCAGGAGGCTGGAGACTCCATTTCTCGCCAAGTCAGGCTGTCCGAGGAATACGCTGCCAAGCACGGCCTGGAATTGGATACCGAGCTAAACATGCGTGACCTCGGACTATCTGCTTTCGACCGATCAAACCTGAAGAAAGGTGCTTTGGGCCATTTCCTGAGGCTTGTCGAGGAGAAGCAGATTCCCGTTGGCTCCTACCTGCTTGTTGAAAGCCTTGATCGCTTGTCGCGTGACAAAGTGATGGATGCTTTGTCGATTTTCACCGACATTCTGCGGGCTGGAATCGTAATCGTCACGCTGTCGGATAACCAGGTCTATAGCTATGAGAGGACCAATGAGAACTGGGCAAGCCTGATCGTATCGATTGTCATCATGAGCCGAGCTAACGAGGAGTCGGCAATGAAAAGCCAGCGACTCCGGTCAGCATGGGATGCGAAACGGCGGAACCTTGCGAACAAGCGCCTCACCGCCCGGTGTCCTTATTGGCTCAGGCCTGCTGAAGGCGACGTTGGCTTCGAGTTCATTCCTGAGCGAGTGGAGGTCGTAAAGCGGATTTTTCAGATGTCACTGGATGGTGTTGGCAGTTCCACCATCGTGAAGACTCTGAACACCGAGGGTGTCCCTCTGTTTTCCGAGAAAACCAACGGATGGCAAAGCTCGTATGTGCAGAAAATTCTACAGAGCCCTGCTGTGTATGGTGAGCTGCATTTGCAGTTGCAGCGTGACGGTGAAATCACTCCCCTCGAAGTAATACCCGATTATTACCCTGCCATCATGACGAAAGAGGAGTGGAAGCTTGTTGCTGACGCTCGGGCATCAAGGCGTACTCGGGGTGGCGTTACCAAAGGCGCCAACCTGAGTAACCTGTTTTCAGGCTTGCTGAAGTGTGGCTACTGCGGTGGGCCGATGAACATGGGCGGTTATGTTGAGACCCGTCGAGGTAAGCATAAGAGGTCAAAATATATCGCTTGCAACAATGCTCGACGCGGCCTTGGTTGCCGCTTCATTCAGTGGAACTACGATGATTTCGAGCGGCTGGTTTTGCGGTTTTGCAAGGCTGTTGATTTCGCCCGTGTGCTTGGGGTGAATCAGAACGTTCAGGCTGAAATAAACAATGCGATGCTCCGTGTAGAGGCCATCAAGCAGGAAATTGTTGATCTCGGTGTGCGGAATGAATCGCTCCTTGATGCGCTTGAAAAGGCCGGTCAAGGTGCTGCGGCCCTTCAGTTGATCATTGACCGCATGAAGGCAAACGAAAACAAGCTGACTGCCTTGGCCACAGAGCAGAGACAAGCTGAGGATGAGCTAATCAGGTTAAGCAATTCGCAGGTTGATGCTGCTGTTCAGCAAAACCTGATCGTTGATCTGTTGGGGCGCCTGGAAAAGCTCGAAGGCAGTGAGCTGCATCTGCTCCGGATTCGCCTTTCTGAGGCGATTAAGCGGGTGATTGCCAGGATTGATACGTTTCCTGGCGGGCGATGGTATTCGGAGGATGAACTTGAAGAGTACCGTCGCGATCTCGTTGCTGCCAATGCGTACGATGCAGATCAGATTGACGATATGTGCGCGAAGTTGGATACCGAGCCAAACAAGAAGCACCGCTTGCTGATGATCGTGTTCAAGAACGGCGAACATCGAACCGTGCTGTCATCAGGTAAGGTCCTCGACCAGAAAACACCGCCGCCCGCTGAATGGGATATTGCTACGTTGTTCGAGAGCTTGGCCTTCAAGGTATTCAAACCGTCGGAGCTATTGGCTGATTAGATCAGGCCAATCTCCCGTAATTCCCTGAGCATTCGGTAGCGGGTACTTTTGGCCAATGGCACCAGGGTATCGTCAGGCGTGTTGGCACGAACGCAGCGCAGTAAGTCCGCGAGGCTTAGGGCTTTGCTGGGGCCAAATTTTTCGCGAAGCTTATCCAGCTCGGGATATTGCTCGGCTTGTCTGGCGCGCTGTTCTGCTTCGTACGCTTTCTGCGCATCGATTTCTTTTTGCCGTTCTGCGTCGATAGCCAGAATGTCGTCCAAGAAATGGACGATGTCGTATATCTCTCGGCCTCCAACGGTCTTTGATACATAAACCAGGGTGTGCCGTTGCTGCTTGTGTTTGCGTTGTCTGGCTGCGATGTAGGTTACGGCCTCATCGTAGTCCTTGAATGACAGCAGAGGCTTGTTCCCGAAGCGGAGACACAGGCGACCACGGGCGTTGTCTCCGACAGCCCAGCCGTTGTGCCACCATTCCTGGCTTCCGCGTTCCACATCTTCGGGCGGCATTGCTTTGTCGGGCACCAAGTAGTGTTTGCCGTCTTGGGAAATGCCATGCCACAGGTTCTTGTGATACATCTTGTAGCCGTCGACGTAGATGACTAGGTGCCCAACTAGCGGAGCGTCTCTTGGTTCTGCCATTGCATGGAGTGTTCGTTAAGATGCCTGCATTATGCCGATTCTCCTCGATGCCATCGAGAATTTGGGTTTCAGTCTCCTCCTTGACAGACCGTGTCGGTGTGGAGGCTGTTTGTGCTTTACGGGACCTGCTCGCAGTGGCGCAGTGTAGGGTTGTAGTGGGATGATAAATCGCCTGCAAATAGCCTTGAAAACCGCATGAAATATGGCTTTCTGGCCTGTAGTGCGAGCAGTGTGAGATGCTTGGGCCAAGACCTTTTGAATGACACCGGGCATCCGAAAAGTGGCACCCATCCCCATTATCGCCACTGTCCCTCCAGAAACAGTTACGGGCAACTGTATTCGGGTTCCGGCAACTGTTGATCTTTCAGGGTACCCAGAGTACGAAACTTGCCATATATCCCGCGTTGTCGATTTGCATCTGTTGCTGGACTATGGGGAGGCTGGAGAAGCTGTTTGTGCTGAGTGGCCTGGTGTAGGTCACGGGATGGGGTATGTGTACGGCACTGTTACACCGCACGCGATTTGACGCATTCATATGGGCTACAGTGATATCCTTTTGTCCTACACCATTGACAAAAGGATTGAAACGCCATGAGAAGCAGGACGATTGAAATTTCGATTATCAATGTTGCCATGCAGTCTCCGCATGCGCCAAACAGGTACGTCGATCTTTTCAAGGCTGCGCTTGATCTGGATGTTGCCATTCCTTTGCGCTCGAACCATGCTGCGCAGATTTCTTGTCGTTTCTCACCTGATACCGCAGAGTTGCCCGAGTTTTTATTCGGTACGATTGATAAGTACTACGATCTGAAGAAGGATGATCCTTGGTTTAATCAACGCCAAGCACGCAAAGCCGAGGATCATGAACTGAGTGCTGTTCAGCGGCTACCTGATGAGTTGAAGCCTGCACACGAAACTTTTATGTTTGTGTTTCATCTCAAAAAGCATCTGTTTTTCTTGCTCTCCAAGGAATCTGGTGAAGGGAGCATGTCTTCAGGGCAAGCGGGGGCATTCCTCGATAATTTGTTTAACCATTCCGAGTTGAAGGATAGGTTTGGTCATACCGCTGTGACTGTGGTGCCGCGGAAGGGCGTGCTTGAATGGATTTTGCAGTTGGATCGCTTGACGAAATTTGAGATCGATTTCTTTGCGCCAAATGCTGACGACGACGATGACCTTGAGATCAAGATCACCAATAAGCTGGATCAAATGCACGCAAAGAAAATGTCGACAGTTTTTACAGCGCGTGAGCATGACTCACTTGATTTAGACCAAGAAACAAAACAGCAGGCTCGGGTGGCAGCGAAGAATGGTGTCGTTGTAGGGAGAGGCTCGAAAATTGATGGCAAAACTGAAACACGATCTACCGTAGACCAACCGTTGGTCGAAAAGCATTCCTACTTCCCCACTCTTATGACTCGTTACGATGCGTTAGTCGAAAAGGCGCGACAGATTATTCAAGGTGGTTTGCCAATCTAAGATGGCTAATTCCCAAAAACGTGGAGCGTTTTTCGGGCAATACCGCGGTATTGCCCGAATTGTGTTGCGCTATTGGACAGCTTACGGTGGTTGGAGTGGTTTGATCCGTTCGCCATACTTCCATCTCTCCGTTTTTTTAGTGCTGCTGTTTCATGATGCTTGGTTGAATAAGCCTTGGTATTCGTCGCCCTTGGCGATTTTGCCCAACCTGTTAGGTTTTTCTCTTGGTGGGCTTGCAATCTGGCTTGCGTTTGGAGATGAGAGATTTCGCCAACTATTGCTTGAGAAAGAGAGTGGGGAGCAGCACAGCACCTATGTTCTGACCAGCGCTAGCTTCGTTCACTTTGTGATTGTTCAGTTTTCGGCCTTAATTTATGCCTTGGGAGCACAATCCCTTGCATACGATGTAACACCCTGTAGCTTGGTAGGGAAGGTGCTTGCTTCGGTTGGATTGCCGATTGATTTTTTCTATGGATTTAATGGCTACGCTGGTTTTATAGGTTTCTTGCTGTTTGTGTATGCTCTTTTTTCTGGAATAGCAGCAACCTTCCAAGTTTTTCGGATGGTGACGCTGTTTGAGATAGTGGTGAATCATCCGGCCTTCAAATCGGTCAAAAAGCCTGTCAAGCGCTCGCTGATTTTTCGCCAAGGCGTTCGACATGTTGTCAGAAGTAGGATCAGGCGAAACATTCCTTGATCGTCGCCTGGGTCTTTGCATAGAAGCCTGCCCAGTTCTCGCAACCGACTTCTAACCCCTTGGTTTCCGTGGCGGCTTCGAGGTACGTCATAAACCCATACAGGTTCGCCCCGTGGTCGTAGAGGCTGAAAAAGAAGAGGACGCCATTTCGGCGTCCTCGAAGTGATCCAGCGTTGTCAGATTTATTGACCGCATCAATGCTGGCAAACAGTCTTTGCTTTGTGCCGCTGACTGTCGCTTGGACGATGCCTACCGGCAACGCTGAAGCCTTGCCGAGTTCCAGCCCCACTTGGTTGTCGGGATAAATACCGTTGAACAATTTAACGGAGACGACCATGAAACTTGTTGAACTATTTGACCTGTCAGGGATGGAGAAGAACGCTGAACGCTTGAAAAAGAACGCCAAGCGTCAGGCGGATGTCGCGAAGGCCGCTCAGGCTCGCTTGAAGATGCTGAAGGCGCAGCAACAACTGCGTGCCGCATCAGCTGATTTGTCGCCAGCGGCTTCTACTGTGTGATTGCCATCAATCCGAGCGCGTTGCCTGCACCTGATCAGGAAAAACTGGAATCCAGGTAGTAAAAAGGCTTCGGGAGTACAAGAGTCAATCAGTATCCTCGGATGCAGTTGCCTGGTTGCCAAATCCGAGGGATGCTGCTCACAGTGGGGCAGGTAATATGCTGTGATTCCCCGGTTTATGTGGACAATGCTGATACTTGGCTGTTGGTTACTACGGCCTGGTCTCATGCAATGAGCTGTGCTTTCCGTACTGAACTCGATTATCGCCCGAGCCAGGTCCATGCATTTTGGCCTGGCCTGGGCGGTGTTCATTTCGACAGAGACAAGGCTGTTGGTGCGAGTGTCCTCTAGAATTTATCGAAGGCTGCTGCGTAGGTATCAGGGTGCCGACAACTCTTCATTGCGTAATTGTCCTTGATTGTCCCAATTGACCTATCGTAAGCAAAGACATTCTGCATTTTCTCTCGACTTCCTGTTAGGCAGGCCTCTATAAAGTCGTGGGCGCAATTTCCACTACCGTATCCTGCTTGTCTTGCAGCTGAAATACATTTGGGAAGCTGCGAATCTTTTTTCTCGATGGCGAGGTTGCTTGTAGAATTATTTTGCTTCATAGAAGGGTTCATATTTGCACCTACCTTTGTAGGTGATCGAAAAATTGCAATACCTGCACCAATGCTCCCAATTAAAATAATCACCAGTAATACTTTAGCTACATCTTTGATATTTAGATTATTAATGTCCATTTTTCTAGCTCTCTGATTCAACAACCTTTTCGCTGCTGTGCTCTCAGGCAAGCATCAATTGCTTGACGTGATGGAAGGTTCATACAGGCTTGCACTCCTCTTTGACATCCCGTATCTGGGGCTACGAATGATCTAGTGGGAGCTGATGGACGATTCTCTGGAAGGCTTTCTAATGACAGGATTACTTGGTCATTTTGATTTCCTATCCTCTTGCATGAGGTGATATGTTTGCTTGATTGCCCATTTTTTAGTTGCCAGAGTGTTTCAATGTTAAATGAGTCATCGCTGATTTTTGCCAGCGTCCCGGAAATCTTGTAACCCTGAAGATTTACAACGAAGTTCTCAGTTTTTGATTTATGTGGAATTAGCGTTAGCTTGTTGTCACTGCGTTGATAGTCTCCGTATGTTGCCGAACCATCTTGGGATTCGTCCCATTGATATTTTCCATCCCATGAGAAGTGGAGCTTTGCCGATTTTGGTTGGTTGTTTTCTATTGTGTCTTGACAATCCCAGGTCCCGACGATTGATTCGCCATTCCTTGCGGATATCCTAGATAAAAAATCTGAAGACTCTTTTTCACCGGCGGCATCCGCCTTAATGAACCAATCACGAGCCTTGTTTATATCTCTTTCAGCTCCAATGCCAGTTAGATAGGCGTACCCGATTTTTGTTTTCACATGAGGAAAATTCTTTGCTGCCTTAACATTCCACTCCATGGCGGCTGCGAAGTTTTTTTGTTTCTTGAAGAGATCACCAAGAAGAACTTGCGAATAGGCAATTCCTGCACTCTCCGCCTTCTTGAAGGCAATTTCCGCTTTGCTGAAGTCAAACAGCTCCTCGGTTCCGAAACCATTTGTCATGCCAATAAAGTAGTCTCCCCATGGGTTCCCGGCTGCCGCCTCAGCTTCTAGCATTGTAATTGCGTGTTTTTTGTCACGGGCCGTGTCAATCCACCAGTACCTCGCGATACCTAGAGGACTTCCCAGTTCGGCTGATTTTGCATAGGCAATCTTTGATTTGTCCCATTCACCAGCTCGCTGCAATGCATAGCCAAGTTGATACCAAAGCCTTTTGTCACTCGGATTAGCCTTGACCGCTGCAGCACATTCAGAAATGCCACCGCCTACTGTCCCGGGGAATATGCCTTTTCCTTTGTTTTCTGGGTCTGCTATGTCTGAGGAAAGGCTGTTGCAGGATTCCACCTCCGATCCGCTACTTTGAATTGCTGTAGGCAAGATTGCTTTCCACGCATTAGCAGCTACTTCAGGACCATTATTTAGAATTAAGGCCAGTGTTTTTATATTCTTGAAATAGGAACTGTCTTGGCTAGCCGCTTCGCCAAATTGTCCTGCTAACTTTTTTAAGTCCAGGCTAGTGCTTTCAAACCCGGGGCGAGTGAATAAATCAAACAGCGCAAAATAATCATTATTCTTTTCTGCCAAAGCTGCAAATTTAAATCTTGCCTCTTCGATGTTTTTTGATATGCCAATTTCGTACCAAATGTAGGCGGCTTCTCTATTGCCGTTGCGCTCATGTAATTCACCAATGGCTACAGCTATTTGTGAATTGGTATTAATTAGCTGGTTTAAATCGTTTTCTAGTAATTCATCTTCAGTTGTTGGTTCTGTGCCTGCCCCAGAAAAGTAAGACAAGGGCATTATTGAGGCGAGTTCGTCTTTCGTTATCAGCGAATCATTATTCTCACGCATAGCGTGAATCGTTTTCTTCATCAAATCGGTTGATGGATTTAATTTGTCCCATTCGATATTAATCGGCTGTCTTGGTTGCGTTGGTCGTGTCGTGGTGCTTTGCTGAAATGTCGAAGGTCTTACAAGGCTCAGTTTTGAAATTATTTCTTGCTGCTCTTGTTGGTAAAAGTACTCTTCTATTGGCGTCTTTGCGATTAATCCAATTGCTCCGAAACCTGTGGCTGCCACCAGCCCTGCCAATACATTTTTTTTGAACGAATTGATTTTTGTTTTATTGTTATCTGCTGTGTTCTCATCCGTAACTACATTCCGATTTTCATCGGCAGCATTAGTGCCTGTATTTTTGTTTTTTTCAGCCTCGGTTGGAAATTGGGTGGCTTCTTCATCTTCTATAACAGCCACTGCGCCTTTTGATTGAAGAGCCGCTTGGTATTTAACAGCTGTTTGGAGATCGATGTTTTTTTTGACTGTAAATGATCCATGACGAACTATGTTCTTTGCTTGATCTTCGGGTATCTTGAATAGGCCTGCTAAGCCTTTGATTACTTGATCGTGGCTAAATCCGTTATTTACGCCGGTGATAACTACTCGGTATGTCATAGTGACTCCCTCAATTCTCTTTGCTTCAATCTGCCTTGAAGCTGTTGTGCTTGCCTGTAATGAAATTGACGCGCTACTTGTTCTAGCCGTTAACTATCTATGAGTTGCTTGGTTTATGCAATGACGATATGAGGTACATGTACCGTGGATTCTTCTGCATCATAACGGAACCATGTGGGGGTGCCAAACCTCTCAAGCAACCGACAAGATCCCGTTCTCACTGCGCTGGGCGCAGCGCTGAGGTCTGTTCGTCTTGAAAAATCGATTTCCCAGGAGAAGTTGGCGCTTCTTGCTGAAGTGGATCGAAGTTATGTCGGGCGGGTTGAGAGAGGCGACAACAACGTCGCTCTGCTGACGCTGGCACGTTTGGCCGGCGCTTTGGGCATTTCCCTTGCTGAGTTAATGCAGAGGGCCGGTTTGTAGACGCTATCCGTCACCAACCAAGCAGCTTGAAGCTTCGCAGGCTTCAAGCTGCTTCCCGTGTAGCGGGTACCTTTACAGCCAAGTATCTGAATACGCTGTAGCTGGGGCTGCTGATTGTTGAATAATCCTCCCACTCCAGCTTGTACTCGCCCGCAACCGGTAAGCTGCTCTCCCTGTTTTTCTTTGTTCCGGCAGAAGCTTGATCTGTCCATGCCAAATCGCCGCTGAGGGTTCTCCCCTCGGTTAGCCGAAATGCTGCGTCTACTGTTTCCGTGTTCAAGGGCGTTTTCCAGTAGGCAGAATCGTTCGTCAGCATGATTGCCCATCCTTCACACTGACTGATCGTTGAGGTGATCTGCTCAAGTCGGCAGATATCCTTGATGAAGTCGTATCTACCAAGGTCCTGGGCACTATGGCTCGATAGATGGAAATCTTCGCCATCCATACTGAGCTTGAGACTGCGCGTCTTGTACTTCAACTCGACAGCGACAGATTTTCCCGCGTGTTCGAAAAGAAAATCGAGATGCAGGTTTTTGCTGTCTGTCCTGAGAGGTTTTTCCAGACGAATCGATGCCTCTGGCTGACGGAGGTGAAGCTCCCAAGCGAACGCATGTTGAAAATCGGCCTCCGAGTGGAACACCTTTCGTTGGGCTGACAGGGCTTTCATTACGCTTTGGATATCAAGGTTCATCTGGCTATCTCATTAAAATTTTCGCCGTGATGATCGATGCGTCGTTTTCATACCCTCGCTCGGCAAGCGCAGTTACCTTGGACTTGATGTCGTCTGGCGACCAAAACGGCCATCCATTTTTCTGCATGAAGTCTCTGATAATTGGCGTGTGCCCTTGGTGTACGTTCCCGGCTGCAAGCCCCAATCGGATTTCGGTGCTGGTGTTTGCCATTCCAAGTGAAACAAGGTCTTCGAGCAATCGCTTGAACACGATTGAGCGATATCGCTCCGATGTGAAGAGTTTGTAGCGGCCCTCCGGTGTCTCGTGTGTCTCACTCAATTCATTGAAATTGACGCCTGTAGAATCAAGAAATGACTTTGCCTCGAAGGCTATGACCTCGTTTTTTGCGAAATTCAGTGCCAGTAGGTCAATTTCGGGGCGTGGTATCGAGTGCTTTCCGATCAGCCGTTTTTCTTCCTTGGTGACATTCACCTTGAACGAGCGCCGAACCCAGTATCCGTCTGCTTCCAGCAGGGTTGCTATGATGCCTTCGAAGTGATCCATGTAGATTTGGAGCCTGACTTGAAGGTTTGATTATGCCGCCGATATTCAATTGACTGTGGTCGTTCGTCGGGTAAAGATGTTGCCTTCCACCGGTAAGGGAGAAGGCTGTGTCTGGAACTGTCGAGGAATTGAGCAGTGAATTTGCAAGCAGGCTGCGGGAGGCAATCGATCTGTGCCGAGAGCAGGGGTATTCGCCCTCGCGGTTTGAGCAGATGCTGAATAGCAGTCCAAGCGCTGTTTCGCTTGCCAAGAAACTTGCTGTGTCCAGCGAGCTTCAAGATGGTCTCAAGCGGATCGCTAAACTTGGTCGGCTTGAACTTGCGATGGAGTCGATCATGCTTGAAGAGCAGTTCAAGCCACTGTTTTCAGACCAAATACTTCAAGCTGCTCGGTGGCGATTGGATACCGTACGTTCCGGCTTGGAGTGAGTCCTTTTTATAAAGGCCTGATCCCATGTACTGAGCAGTTCTTGCCGTACTGGGCTTCGATCATCGCTCGTGCTTGACCCATGTTGTTGGCCTGGATGGTAGTCGTCAGGCCAGAGGTTAGGCTGCTGCCGATGGTCGCTTTACCTGGCTCATTTTGGCGATAGACGCTGAATCTGACTTCGTACAGTGGCATGGTGATCTCCTTGATTAGCCGTTTCGTTGGTTGAGTTGGTTGATTACGTCACGCGCCTTCGATGTCACCTGACGGGATTCAAGGTGGGCGTAACGCATGGTGGTCTTGATGTCGCTGTGGCCGAGAATTTCACGCACTTCGTAAACACTCATTCCATTCTGGACAAGACGAGAGGCGTGAGTGTGACGCAGGGTATGCACTCGGCACCTCTGTAATCCAGCTCGTAAAATCGCTTTGCGGATTGATTGGGTGCAATACCCACGGGCTTCGCCGTCCCGGTTGCTGAATACATACGGGCCGGATTTCGCTTTCTCCCGGCGAGAAAGCACCTCGAATACCCGGTCAGTCATGTAAAGCACCGTCTCGTTTTCGACCTTCGACCGCCAGAGGTAAATGGCTCGCTCGGCGAGATCAATGCGCTGCCATTCGATGTTGGCAATTTCGCTGTACCGAGCGCCGGTATCCAGCAGCAAAATAACGAGGTCGTGGGCGTCCTGCATGACCCGCTTCAGTTCTTCGCTGCGCTCGGCCATGGGTTTCAGGCCAGGTCCTTCCCGGTCAGGAGCCAACTCACGAAGCAGGCGGCTTTCCTCCTCGCTGGTCAGGTAGCGCAATGGCACCTTCGGAATTTTCACGGTGGGAAATTCGAGTTCGCTGACTTGGTAACCCAATTTCTTGCTGAATTTCCATGTGCCACGCACCAACAGCAACCCGTACTTGATTATTTCCGCACCTACGCCTTCGTTAATTCGTGCTTGCTTGAACCGCTCCAGGTCATGTGCCGTGATTTCGTCGATGTATTTTTTTACCGGGAGCAGCCGGAACAACACGGCTTCGTGTGCAAGTAAGTTGGCGTAGCTGGCAATGCCTTTCTTTGCCACCTTGTATTGCTGGAATGCATCTGCCAACGAAATCCGTGGCTTCCTGCCTCGGTATTGCTGTGCATGTAGCTGTGCCTTCCATTCGACCTCCATCTGCTCGGCGGTTTTCTTGTTGGTGGTCCGGGTGGAGCGGATGTACATCTCGCCGTTGAACTGGAATTGCATGTACCAGTACTTGCTATTTCCTCGTTTAACGATGCTCATGACTTAGGTCCAATTCAGGTGATCTACATGGGGACCATCCATGACCTAGCGGGTTGGGGCAACGCCAATTTCCGAGATGTACATGCAAGGAAAGAAGCCATCGAGTGGGTGAATTCGGAGCAGCGAAGCGCGACAAATTCACCACGAGATCAGTCGCCGAAGGCGAAGGCATTGCATCAGATGAAAGGCGAAATGCCGTGGCCGTTCGGGAAAAGTTGAACGCAATCCCAAAGCTGTTTTTGACGCTGATCGGTGGAGAGCATTCGAGGGTTGCGTGCTTCGCACGTGATTTGCGGTAGTTCCTCAGCTTCGCTTCGTCACCACTCGCAAATCAGGTCATTTCTTGCAACCGGGGAGGCAGGGGCATTGCCCCGTGTGAGTTAGACCAACTCGCACAACTCCTGTCGGGTTCGCTGCGCTGCCATTGCTGGCGGTGTGTTTTGGATCGTGGATGAAAAGTTGAAGCTTGATTCCCAAGCTGACACATCATCGAGGCCATCCACACGGCTTCGCTGAAACTTTGACCGGCATCACCCGGCAGGCTCGTTATTGCGGCTCCACGCAATCTGTTCCCATCACTGCCAGTCAGTTAGGGTATGGCTGGCTGAATCGTCTGTCTGCTTGTGTTCGTGCTTGTCTCGACGCTGGACAAGTGTATTTATGCGATGGGAATGTACGTTAAGGGTAAAATCTTCTCGGCTTACGTGTCAATCGTTTGCTCCCCCCTGTCATGCCTGACAGGGTATTGCTACGCAGCGTTAATGTCGTAAAACTTGTAGCTGATCGGGATCGAAAAGGTATTTCGCAAAAACTCCAGATAGCTTTCTGCTTCTGGGGTTGCCTGCACGGGGCCGACAATAATCAATTCATCAACTTTGTCGGCCTCACAGTCCCAATATGCGTATTCGAGTAGCTGAGGGATTGCTTGCCGAATACACGCCTTGGCAGATTGTTCCGTTTTAATCTCGAAGAACCTGCAGAATTTGTCTGTTTTCACAACGACATCTATCGAAGTGCCGTGTCCGGTTGGAACCTCTGTACCAACAGATTTTTCACCGTGGGTTGCCACGAGCTCACTGTAGAGCTTGTTCTGCATTTCGTTGTGCAACAGGCTCGCGGTTCCATCTGATTTCGGAGCCGTTACCGTGACCTTGCCTGTTTTCTTTTTGTTATGACCCGCTGAAAATTTGAATGGTTTGAACTTTGAGGCTGGTAATTCGTCTGTGGCAAGGAAAAATGAAGCGTCTTCAATCAGTTTTTCAGCGGGCAGGCCGCCTGTGGTGAGCCATTCGAGAAAGCGTTCTTTGCTCACCGCGAAAACTTTGTGGAAGTCGTTTGCGATAAGCTCATCTTGGAGTGAGTTTTTCTGATCCCATCCTGCCGTTTTTAGTTTTAGCTGGAGAAGTTCAGCAACTAGCCCGTTCAGCCCAGTAATTTTAAACAGTTTGCTGAGGTCATAATTGACATGGTTTTTTGAGTGCTCTGTACTGAATCCGAGTTGCTCGATGGTATGCGCGAAGTTTGTGTAGGCCTTCTCATCCAGTTGTTTTCCACGAATTATGGTTCCCGTGAGTGGAACGATACCGGCACCGTTTTGCATCGCCCGGATCAGTGCATTGTGGCTAAAAATGATGGCTATCAGTACAAGAGCATTGATCGTTTCCTCGCCTTGTTCTCTTGCCTTGTTCCACACATCAGGAACCTTTCCTGCCGCCGTAACTGACAAATTCTTGTGGGCTTGAGCGGATTCTATGTTGATCCCTTCATCCGTTCCCCAGAGGTGATTCAGTACCTCGTCCTTGTCGTACTTAGCCAACAGTAGCGCAATTTTGTGCGCACCATGCTTGGTTAAAGAGACATTCAGCTTTGATAAGTTCGTCATCCTGGATTCCACGGGTAAAAACCATGTGGAATCCTAACATTTGGCTAATCTCTGGTAGATATTTTTCGCCAAAAGTTGTCAATGACATCGCCTGTTGCGATGGCTAACTCACTAAGAACAGGCACTCCTCTACATTTCTGTGTCGGTCAAATTGGCGGCCTAGCGTCATATGCTGATGGTCTGTTAGCAACAATTCGACCTTTCGCCCTGGGAAATATACCTTTGCCAGTTCATGGATTTCTTCGATGGAAATCATTCCGGTATTACTGTAGCTCAGCGCAAGATTTGAATCTGTCTCCCAAACACCAGCAAAGAGGTCAGCAAAGGCCTGTTTGACTTGTGTTTTTATGCAAAATGGGGATTGGTGGCGCTCGTCACGGTATCGACCTTTTACAACTTTTCCACCTTTGCTTTGTATGGTCGGGTAGTCATAGAGAACGAGCGTCTCGATCGCGTGATAAAAACGGCTATAGTGCACAAAACAGTACGGTGGGTCTGCATATACGGTGCCGCCCGAGAAATGCCGTAGGCAATCGTGGTAATCGAGAGTTGTAGTTTTATGCGAAAACTTCGATGGTTCATTCCCCAACACGGAACAGACAGCATCGAATTTTCTTCGGAAATAGTCAGGAAGAGACCTTCTCCGGTAGATAGAAATATCCTTCATTGATGATTCTGTTTTGGCGTCTCTGTACTGAGCATAGTGTCCAGTCCCTTGACTTGTGTATGCCATTGCATACATCAACGTAGAAATGACCAGAGGGTAGCAAGGCTCATTCTTGTATTGCTCAGCGACTTCGCGAATTGCGTCAATCCAAAGACACTGTTCAGCGGTCCACCATGTTCCGGAGTAATACTTGACGAAAAGATGCCAATCTCTGGAAAAAGATCGCCGTATCAGGCCTTGTTGCTTCAGCTCCAACTCGTTGAAATCGGACAGGGAAGTAATAGATTGATAATCGATTTTGATTCCAAGCTCAGCAGTGTTTGCTGAAACAATTTGCTCTGCAGCAAGCAAAATGTCTGTAGAACTTGGCATCCCTTGGTAGCGATAGGCATCCAAGTAGGTTTGAGCAAGTATCGATGAGTAAGTCTGAATGTCGTTGGAATGAATTGGTGCTTGGTGTCCAATTGCTCCCGCTAGTGAAGCGCTACCTGCGAATAAGTCGCAAATTTCGCCGCCTCTATAAACTTCGTTGATGCCTTCAAGCACGAAGCCCATTATTTTCGACTTCGAACCCATGTACTTGATGAAGTGTGGATAAGGCTGTTCTTGCAGGTTCAAGCAAATTGGCGGTTCTTCGGCCAGCACACACATCTCCTACGGATTCTGTTACAAAACAGGTAAGGGTAACACCTAAGACAGAGTTGTCCCTCGACTAGCGCAACCCTAGTCGCAATTAACTGACTAGACAACGCTGGCGGCTATCAATGGAGGAAGAAGTTTTGGGACAGTGGACTGTGGTGGCACCCCTTTGTTTGTACCGCTGTAACCGTTGCGTTTGGGGGCGGGCAGCGCTGTTTTTTCTCTTGATTTTGTTTGTTCTGGGATTTCCTTTCGCTACATCTGCTGACGTGACTGGCGTTGTCGTAGGCGTTGCAGACGGCGATACCGTCACGGTTCTTGACGCAGACAGGAATCAGCACAAGGTTCGCCTTGCCGGAATTGATGCTCCCGAAAAGGCTCAACCCTTTGGCCAGAGAGCCAAGGAACGTATGAGTACGTTGGTGTTTGGTAAAGATGTCCGCCTCGAAGGTGACAAGCTGGATCGCTACGGTCGGACTGTTGCGAAGGTGTGGGTTTCACCTCCTGATTGTCAGCGTTGCCCCAAGACACTCGATGCCGGACTTGCCGTCCTGACATCCGGGCTTGCTTGGCATTACAAGAAGTATCAGTACGAGCAAAGCGCTGAGGACCGCGAGCGTTACGCTTTTGCCGAGATTGAAGCACGATCAAAACGAGCTGGCCTCTGGTCAGAGGCCGATCCTGTGCCCCCCTGGGATTGGAGAAAATCCAAGAGCTCGGGTGGTGAGCAAAACGCTAACAGGTAGAGACAAAAAGAGAGGGGCATCAGCGATGCCCCTCTATCGTTTGGCCTGATTTCGCGAAATCAGGCAGGCTTGGCGGCCTTTTTTGCTTTCCGACGGCAGTTGTACCAGTAGGTAACAGCGCCTTTCTCGGTGAGCGTTGCGCCCTGGACGAAGGCAGCGATTACCACGTCCTTTTCCTCGTCTTTCAGGGCCTCGAAGATCACCATTGCTGCATCGGCCTTGCTCTTGCCTTCCTTGATGACTGCTTTGCCCTTGGCGATGGCCTCCTTGATAGCGGCCTTTCCCAGGTCGATCTTCTTCGGCTGGGAAGCAGTGACAGCGGCGGTGGCTTCGGGGGCGGTTGCGGTCTTATCCATGATATTTCCTCCAGATTTGCTGAGTGAGTTTGTCGATGACGGATTGCGGGGCGGTCTCGAATCCGGCGATGTCATCCAGCAAGCCGAGCAGGGCTTCAGTGAAGTCCTCGAACTCCATTCCCTCTCCGAATTCCTCGACGAGGATTTCTGCCAGTTGTTGCTTCTGATCGGCTGTTAGCGTGTACATCGTTGATGCCCTTTCTCTTGACCACAGGGGCACCATCCAAGCAATCCAGAGGTTGGGCAACGGGTTGGCTAGAAAATATTTCGGTGCTCGGAGCGTGCCGATCCATCAGACGCTGAGGGTTGTTATCAACCATCGTCTGAGGAGAAAACTAATGCTGTTTTCATTGGGTCAAATTGTCGTTACGCGGAACTGCCTGAATTACGCACAGGAGCACGAGATCAATCTGAGCGAACTTGTTATTCGCCATGCCAATGGTGATGACGGCGATCTGTGCAAGGCTGACCAAGCCTTGAACGATTTGGCTATCCAGTCTGAGGGGCGGGTGTTCTCCAGCTACACGATCAATTCCGTGAAGTTCTACGTCATCACGGAGTGGGATAGGAGCTACACGACTGTCATGCTGGCTGACGACTACTGAGTTCATCAGAGCCCCCTTGCGGAGGCAGTTTTCATTTGCCGTACAATCCTATCTTCATGGACGGGAGGACTATGGATCAAGTCAAAGAAACAGTGTTCAATGAGACACACGCGACTTTCGGGTGGTTGTCTAATATGAGCGCTCATCCAGTTCGCTGTGAAGGTAAGGCGTATAAGACGGCAGAGCACCTTTTTCAGTGCTTGCGGTTTGAGGGCAAGCCTGATGTCGTATTCGACAATCCGGATGAATCGAAGTCATTCATCACCCCTGCACAAGTTCAAAGAGAGATACTCGAACAACCGTCTCCTCTGATGGCTAAAGACGTTGCGAAGAAATACCGGAAGTATTTCATAACAACCAAAGAAGAAGACATCCAGATCATGCGAAAGGTGGTTCGGCTTAAGCTAATTCAGAACCCAATGTTTGTACGCAATCTTATACATACAGAAGGTGACATCATTGAAGACTCAAGCAATCGGCGGAAAGGCAGTGGATTGTTCTGGGGGGCTGCTAAGATGCCCGACGGTGAGTGGGTCGGTGATAACAATCTTGGGAAAATCTGGATGGAGTTGAGAGCGGAGTTGAAAGCGGTTTTGATTATCTGACGACTGCGTACCACTAACGAAAAGGAGCCGAAAGGCTCCTTTTTTATTTTGCGGGAAAGATTCCCTGAGTTACCCCCTCAAGGACAGCATCAGCCAATTTTAGGTATCTTGATACCGCAGTTTCCAATACTTTCTTTTTCTGCCCGGCATCAAGATCGTTGTCGTCGTCCTTGATCCGTTGATTTCTCAGGATGGTGTACTCGTTCGCTAGCTGATTTCCGACTTGCCAGTTTGGTATCCCTGTTTTCTTTAACTTGTATGCGGCTAAAGCAATTTCAAGCGAAGAGCAATCAGGTCTTCTCGCGAATGGGTATTTTGCAAATGACTTCCGCTCTGCTGGTCGTCCTCGTTTGGCCGGTCCTTGTTGTGCTGAAATAAAGTTCTTGATCCATTCCAGTAGTGTTTCCTTTGGATAAGAAAGATTAAGCACCAACGCAATGTGATTCTTTTTCTCGAAGTGTTCAGCCACTTCATTCTCACACAACTGAAGCGCTCTCTGCATTCGTTCATCGTGGTCTGTGACGTGTTCAAGATCGGCAAAAATTCTTGAGAAGTTGCCCACGTCATCATCGATCTCTTCATCGTCGAGGACATCGAAAAGGTACTCGTTGTAGTCCTCTTTGGTAGTCAGCATCGCAACAGGGAACTCTGCTCGTGGCTTTTTGAACGTTTCCGAGAATAGATCAATTCGGACTTGTGGTTGTGCAAACCACTCGTCGAAGCTCATCTCAAAGACTCCCGCAAAGTCTTTACGGACTGCCTCATCCCACTCGGCGCTTTTGTCCGTCTCTCTTACGTAGTCGTACCACAACTCATAAGCATTCTTTGCCATAACGAGCTAATTCCTCCCTTTTGCTCGTGTGGATTGTACGGCATTCCAAATTCCCATACTGCGTCACATAGGTTCCGTCGTGATGACGAAAGGATTTTGGACCGATACGCCCAGCAGTGTGGCCGACGTGAGATTCGTTCGTAGAAGTTTAAAGGTTAGATGATGGATCTAGGTTATCCCTCTAATCGAATGCTCAATAACCATTAATCTTTATAAATTTAATAATTTTTAAATGATTAATCATGCAGCTCTGTATTTGTTATTTCGAACAGTATGCCGAAAGGCTTCTTTTAAACAAAACTAATTAAGGATATCTAAATGAACAACATTTCTATGATCGACATGCTGAACTACCTGCAACGTGAGCGTGGTCGCTGGATGTGCGAATCAGACCACATAAGACTTCGCCATCCTAAGTATAGAAGGACTTCTGAGGAAAATCTCAGTATTCGGTTGGCAAATGCAGACTGGAATTCCCAGGTGATTGACGCCATCATCGAGAAGCTTGATGCCGAGTACTACAAGAAGATGAAGCCGTCAAAAGAGGAGGTAGATCGTATCAGGGCTAGGTTAAATGCATTGTTGGCTGAGAAAAAAGAATGCAACGCTAAAGCTGATGATTGACTGGCCTAATTATTAAAAGGGAGTGCTCCGGTACTCCAAACTAAAAGATTTAAGGTGCTGTGTAATTAGGTCGTGCCCTCATTGCTGAAATCACAGCTAGTTTAGTTAATTAATAAGTGAAAAATAAAGGACCCCTTGCGGTCCTTTTTTAATGGAGATTTTATATGGCTAAAAATAACCCAGGTGATCTGCTTACCTCTGATTGGAATCCTGTCGTTGGGTGCCAACGTTACTCCGCTGGTTGCCGCGACTGCTGGTGGCTCGACGGAATCATGCCCTGGCAAATTCGCCTCGGAAACCTGCCTGAGACAGTAACTGAAGGTGGGCCGACCGAACTTGACGCTCGATTTGATCCCGCGAAATTGCGTCCCAAGAAAGGCATTGTCGGCGTGGTTCAGCACGGCGATCTGTTCTGGGACAAGTTCTCTGACGCAACTATCCACCGTGTCCTCGACGTGGTCGATCAAATTGCTCAGGAGCGTGAAGAGAAGAATTTCTGCCGCGCAAAACTCGGCAAACCAACCGACAACACCAAATACATCCTCTGGACGAAACGCGCCGAACGCATGGCGAGCTTTCTGGAGATGCGCTATCCGCAAGGTGTTCCACCTTACATCGCCTGTGGCGTCTCCGTCGAAAACCAAGCGCTGGCCGATGAGCGCCTCCCGCATCTCCTGCGTGTTCAGGGCCATCGCTTAGTGATGATCGAGCCAATGCTCGGGCCGATTGACCTCACTGGCTACGAGGATGTGGATTGGGTGGTACTCGGCTCGGAAACGGGTACGGAGCGTGCCCGCCCGCTCAATCTCGATTGGGCTCGCCAAGTACGAGATTTCGCTGTGGCGAACAGCCTGCCGTTTTTCATCAAGCAGGTTGGATCAAGCCACAAAGCGCCAGTTCGCAGCCTCGATGGCCGGACCTGGGACGAATTCCCCGTGGGATTCACCAAATAAAAAGTATCCAAGGCGCGACGAGGAGGAATGGTCCTTCTCGTTCGCGCTGGATGTGTAGCAAAACCCTTAAGTCATTTTTCATAAGGAGCAATTCATGAAGACTTATATCCAAGACCAAGTTGTGTCGTTCTGCAAAACCCGTGAAGCCTTCGGTGGCCTTTCCAACATGGCTGCTGGCTATCTGATCACGCTGTACGGTGTTCGGTGCAGAACCAGCGAGCATCTTTATCAGGCGTTGAAATTTCCGAATCACCCTGAGGTTCAGGCGGCAATTTTGGAGGAAGCGAGCCCGATGGCAGCCAAGATGGTTGCTAAACGGTATCGCCACCTGATTCGCCCTGACTGGGAGGAAATCAAGCTCTCTGTAATGCCTTACTGCCTGCGAGCCAAGCTGCAATGCAATTTTCAGCGATTCGGCAGCCTTCTGCTATCCACTGGCGATGCAGACATCGTCGAAATCTCGTCGAAGCACGACACCTTCTGGGGGTGTGTGCCTCAAGGTGATTTGTTCGTGGGCCATAACCACCTCGGTATTCAACTGACCAATCTCCGTGAAGAGTTGATTGACGACGGGGGCGGCTTTCACGACGCCAAGCTTGCTCCACCTGACGGTGTAGAGCTTCGACTGATGGGGCGTGTCCTGGGAACGCTCAATTTCGGCATCTGGGACGAGGTAACGCTGAGCGGCATTTTCGCTGCGCTCCGCTGCAAGCACACCAACCAACTGCCTAACGCTACTAATGGAGGTTTCTAACATGGCAAAACTGACTGTTCTCCCTAACGGCAACGCCATTGCGATGCACGTCGTGTCCTCGATCACGCTTCACCCTGGCAAGGGGGTTTCTTGCCGTGACGACCAGCGCCGCATGGTTGCGTGGATCGATGTGGAAGACGATGAAAAAGCAAAACAGGTTCGCGAAACGCTCATTCGTCTCACTCGCTCGGGTATGGCTGGTCTTGAGCCCGATTGGAGTTTCCTCGACCAGTAATCCGTTTTTTTAACGGTTACCGGTGAGGGGTAGTGGGGCAACCACTACCCCTCACTGCTTTCGGAGATTTGAAAATGCAAAACGTTATTGAAACCCCCGTTCCGGAAACCTGGTGTAAGTCGCCGGAAGGGGAATATGTACCGGACTGTTACACCAACCATCCAGACCCTGTGTTCGACGAGGACATCGAGGCTGAGCTGGAGCGGTGGGAAGTGCTGACGGCTCATCAGGCCGCAGACATTACAACTGATCCTGGCAAGCCTCGGAAAGGTCAGGGGCCGACCGTGTATATCGGCTTCGATTCTGAGTTTGTTCCCGGTGATGAGGAGCATGACAACGTGATCTTGAGCCTCCAGTTTTATCTGGTAGGCGAGTGCGGTGTTATGGAGCGAGTGGTGTATCCGCGCGGGCCTGACAAAAGCCAACGCCCTCACTTCCGCGAGATCGTTTTTGAGTTGATCCACGAGGCGATGGATCGCGGGGTAATCCTCGAATGGCCGAACCATGTCGTTCTGATTGGCTTCTTTTTACGCATCGACTTGCAGGCTTTTGGCGACCTCGTGTCGTTCAAGCAAGCCTTGGAGAACGTCGGTGGCCGCGTTGCCTCGGTGAAAACCTCACTCATCTTGGAGCCTGAGGAAGATGACCTTGAAGGCTTGCTGAATAACAAAACCTACTTAGCGACGGATCGTGACGGGGTATTCCGCACGCTGAAGGTTCGCTTTGTTGATGCCGGCGGCCATGTGGCGATGGGTACTTCGCTGGCGCAAATCGGCGATTTGCTTGGCCTGCCGAAGCTTGAACTGCCTGAGGGGTATCTCAAGGAGAGGATGGATTTGCTGCTGGAGGGCGACAAGCAGGCCTTCGAGAGATACGGCCTCAGGGACTCTGAAATCGCTGTCCGGTTTTATCTTCGCCTGCTTGATTTCGCTGAGAAGCACACAGGAAAGCGCTCGCTACCTGCAACTGCCAGCAGCCTTGCCGTCCGCATTTTCACCTCGAAGCTCGAAGAGAGCCAAGTCGATTTCAATGCGGCGTTTGGTGTAACGCAATGCGCCAGCACCTACTGGAACTCGGCAAGGGACCAGGTAGTAAGCAAGAAGGAAAAGTCACTTACGCCGATGCGAAAGGCCAACGAGCCGTTTGTTGCCGATTGCTACAGCGGCGGTCGTAACGAGTGCTACGCCTTTGGCCCGACGACCATCGGCATCTACAACGATTTCGATCTGGCGGGCGCTTACACAACCGGGATGGTCGATCTGCGCCATATCGACTATGACAACTTCTGGTATTCGAAGGAGACAGCCGATTTTGTCGGGCATGTGCTCGGGTTTGCTTATGTGCGCTTTGCTTTTCCGGAGGGCACACGCTTTCCGTCGATGCCGGTGAGAAATTCCCAAGGCGGGCTGGTGTATCCGCTGACGGGATTCTCGTACTGCACGGCACCCGAGATCGAGGTGGCCCTGAACCTCGGTTGTCAGATCGACATCCTGCATGGCGTGATTTTCCCGTGGTGCGAAGGCGATAGCAGGCTGTTCGAGCCTTTCGTGATGCATATCCGCGCCCTGCGGAAGTCATTCGAGAAAGGCAGCCTCGATGAGTTGTACGCCAAGCTCCTCGGGAACAGCCTGTACGGGAAAACAGCGCAAGGCCTGAAGGCAAAGACGGTCTTCGACTCTCAGGGGATGAAGAGTGTTGAACTGCCTCATTCCATTTTGACGAATGCCGCCATCGCAGCACACACGACGGGCTTCGTTCGCGCTGTTCTCAGCGAGCAAATTGCTGGAATCCCTCCGCATCGAAATGTGATTAGCGCCACGACGGACGGCTTCATCACGGATGCCGACGAATCCGAGTTGGTGTTGGATGGGCCGATGGCAAAACGCTTTCAGGCCCTCTGCGAACGGGTTGCTCCCGGTAGCAAGATGCTGGAACGCAAGCATCGTGTGCGGCAGCTGATCGCGATGAAAACTCGTGGTCAGGTCACGGCCATCCCGTTCGAGAGCGAGCCATTCATTCTCGCAAAAGCAGGGGTGTCACCGCAGGTCGAACATGCGCTGCACAACGAATTCATGGTCGATTTGTTCATGAGTCGTAGCCCCGGCGACATGACGGTCACTCGCCCATTCACGCCGTTTCGGGAGCAGTGGGTCAAGGACGCTGACGTGGTTCGCCTGACTCGGGAATCGAGGCTGAACCTTGAGTTCGATTTCAAGCGCCGCTTGGTGGAGCCGCAGCAGGTTGCTGTCGCTGATGGCGAGCACCTCTCGATGAGCAGTGTGCCTTGGTATGACCTCGCGGAATGCGAGCGTGCAAGGGCCATTTTCGACGGCTGGCGTGACAAGCACTGCCTGAAGACCTTGGGGAATTTACATGACTGGGAGGATCACTACCGGTTTGCACTGGTACGGGATCGCCTTAGCCATGGGAATGGCCGCAGTTTCGGGATAAGGCCAACAAGCGGCGGCATCACGGATGTGTTCCGCCGCTTGTTCTTGCGTGCCTACACGCAAGGCCTCTGTGGATTGATCAAAACAATGACCTATCCCGAGTTGGCTGACTGGCTCACCGAGCGTGGTTATCCGACGACTGTAGATGAAGCCAAGAACGCAAAACGAGGGAAGTTCATTGAGCACGCAGTGCCACTAACGCCCCGTACTGAAGAACTGAAATCGGTGCTTGTGGAGGGGTTCCCGAGCATCGAGATCGAAAAATTTATTTCAACCAACTAAAGGAGTAATTCATGGAAAACAATCAAACCATCACCACCACCTCTACCGAAGCAATTGCCGCTAGCTGGCCTGTGCCTGAAAGCGCAACCCAAGGGGTTAAAGACTTTCTCAGCCAGTATTACCCGAATGGCCTCGTGTACCTGCATAACGGCTTCCTGGCGTATTCGGGCGGATATTGGATCGACTTGGACGAGCAGGCCGATATTCTGCGTCTGATCACCGAGTTTTTCGGTCCGGGTGTTGAGTTCAAAGATGTGCGCGAGCTTCATGCCTTGCTGAAGGTGACTTGTGTCGTCAAAGGCAGCGAATTCAAGCCGAACCATAACTTTGTCTGTTTCAAGAACGGTGCGCTCGACATGACGACATATCAGCTTGTCCCTCACGATCCTGCCATGCATCTCCGCTCGGGCCGTAATGTTGATTGGGATGAGAATGCTCAAGCGCCGGTCTTCGAGAAATTCCTGAGCGATGTGTTTCGTGATGATCACGACCGCGATCAGAAAATCCAGTTCATGCGTGAGTGGATGGGGCTTTGCCTGATCCCGGATACCAGCTTCGAGAAATTTGTTGTCTGCGTCGGGGACGGTGGCAACGGCAAGTCGGTTTTGCTAAAGCTCATGGCCGAGCTGGTCGGTCATGAAAACGTCTACAGCGCACCGGTTCAGCGCCTCGGCAATCGCCGTGCGCTGGCTGAGCTGGATGGAAAACTGCTGCTGATGAGTTCGGAAATCAACGAAAACACGGTGATGGATGACGGCGTGCTCAAGCAGATCGTGAGCGGTGACATGGTCGAGGCCGAGCGCAAGTACGAGCGCCCGTTTGCCTTCATCCCGACCACGCGCGTCATGCTTGCCACGAACCACTTGCCGAAATTGCGTGATGTCACCCATGCATTTTTCCGCCGCTTAGTGATGATCCGTTTCAACCGCAATTTCACCGCCGACGAGATGGATATGAATCTGCCTGCCAAATTGTCGGCAGAGTTGGACGGCATTTTCGCGATGGCTGTCCGTGGGTTGAAGTCTCTGCGGGAGCGGAAGCATTTTGTGGTTCCGGCCTCTTCCGAAGCAGCATCGCTTCAGTACCGCGAGGAGTCTGACCAGATCAAGATGTTTGCCGACGAGGCTCTATTTAAATGCTCTGAGAAGGGGATGCAGCCCGCCGCCTTGTATAAGCTCTACACGAGTTGGGCAAGCACTTTCGGGGTCAAGGCTGAGAACAACATTGTCCTCGGCAAGCGTTTGAAGCACATGGGTTTCAGCAAGACGCGCTCGAATGGCAAGGACTACTGGTGCGTGAAAATGACTCCTGCTGGCGAGGAAATCTTGAATAAACGCTCCGCGCACGTTGTTGATCTACCCGCTGGGAACCCTGCTGAGGGAGCAGCAAACGATGCAACGGCACTTGCTGCATAGTCGCTCGTCAAATGCCTGCCTGAGAAATCGGGCAGGCATTAAATCAGTTGCCACAGGAGTTCTATGCAGGTGGCTTGGTCCAACGTGACGTTTGCTAAGCGTAGCTTCGATCCGATTCACAGGTCTGGAACGACAGTAGTCTTAGTTCACCTTGTCGAATCATTTCATCGATCGAGATTGGTGAGTTTGCTTGTCGCTGCTTGCGGCTTTCATCGTTGATATCAGCGAATAGCGCAGCCAGAGCTCTCGCGATCTGTTCGGCCTGAGCTCGGCTCCACCATGGCTCAAGCGAACTTGCCAGCAGCGCCTCTGAAAACTCATCTCCTGATACATGAAACAGCATTCGGGCCAAAGTGCGTAGCCCTTTGTCAAAACTTGCGAAGAGGAGGCGAGTTCGTGTGCCATTCAGTTCGTTAACCTTCCTGATCATCTCGCTTAAATGGGTCAAATCCCAGCTCGTGTTTCGAACGCCGTGGACAGCTCGTTGCCTGTTGGGTGAAAAAAGATGCTTGAAAAGACGCTTGCGTGGCGGTGAGTTGGGGGCGAAATAGATACTGGCAAGCAATGCCGCTGGCCCTGCGACTATGAAGTCGTCTCGCATCCAAGAGAGCAACGCCAGCATCCGATCTAAGTTGGGCCGGACAGATAATTCGAGCTCGGCAATCTTTAAGGCCGCAATGTAGTTGCGCCGCCAGCGGCGCAATGGGAACGCAAGATCATGGAGCTCTGGTGGATGTTGGGGGGCTATCGAGACCAGAGCATCCAGATCGCCAAAGGCTAGGTCCATCCATGGGTCCGGATCGGCGTTGTCGGCATCCCGAAATCGGGCTAGCTCTAAATTTGCAGCATCGTTGCCTTGTAGTTGGGCCAATTCATGAAAGGCGATGGATGGCTCGATCTGAATGTCGAGAAAATGACAGAAAGCCTTGATTGCTGCGATCTTCCGAAGCATGTCGTCCATCGATGCACCGGCTACGATCTTGGCCATTCGGGAAGCTATGTTCCGATCTGGCAATAGTATGGTCTGGATATTTTCGACCTGTGCTTCGAAAATGAATGCATCGGGGTGGCACAGCCCCACGGGAGGTGGTAGGTAGCCAGGGACAAATACGCCTTCAGCTTCCAGTATTTCACCGAGGCCACACAGCTCTATGTAAGGGAAGTTTGGTGGTAGATAGACTGTTCGCTCTATACGTTCTGGGTCGTCGTCATCAGGCCCGAATCTCAAGGCGACGCGTTCAGGACTTTGGGGGCGACGAGGGGTGCCCATTGGTCGTCTTAGGCTCGAACTGTGGAGTTGAGCCTACATTGAAGGGCTATTTCATAGGCCGTTTGTAGATGCTGGGCGATCTGCCGTCCAGCTTCCACATGCTGTGAGATGACAACGTCCTTATCGCCGTCGCTCAGTTTTCCGCTGAAAATGAGCCAGGAGAATAGATGTGGGGTCGTCTGTGAGTACGGATGACCAGCGTCCTTAGCCAACCTCAAAGCCTTCATATCATCGGTAATGAACCCCTGGCGGATTTTCATGGCAAAGGCTATTGATGAAAGCTCCCCTTTGCCCAGTTTTTTGCGTTTTTCCAGTATTTCGATGGCTTGAAGGTCATCGATGCTGCACGAATGGGCTTTAAAGACCCCACGCTGCTGCTCGGCTCGAAGGCGATCAATTAAGATTTGCTCGCTTGGCAGAATCAATTTTCGAGGTTTGATTAGGCATTCGTATTGGACGAAGCAGGTAATGCAAAAGTCGTGAGGTGCCCCCCGTAATCAGTGCCATCGGCAATTTAGTAGAGTCCGTTTCCGAGAAGGAGAATGGACTTGAAGAAGCGGTTTTCAGAAGAGCAAATCATCGGCTTTTTGCAACAGGCCGAGGCCGGCGTAGCGATCAAGGAACTGTGCCGGCAGCACGGCTTCAGTGACGCCTCGTTCTACAACTGGC